>ERZ791914.52-NODE-52-length-121008-cov-55.745447_pt1 | contig 121008 bp, 94 predicted proteins | sample MGYA00510140_ERZ791914 | MGnify/ENA primary metagenome ERZ791914 (study PRJEB30046, sample SAMN00792079) | human gut metagenome | study: EMG produced TPA metagenomics assembly of the A metagenome-wide association study of gut microbiota in type 2... | reverse complement strand
GCAAGTAAGTAAGGTCCCACAGAGACGATGTGGTAGATAGGCCGGGAGTGGAAGTGCAGTGATGTACGGAGCGGACCGGTACTAATAGACCGAGGACTTGACTTAAGCGGTACGTTAAGAAAGAGCGTTTTCTATACAGTTGTCAGGGCACGACCCTGACAAAAGAATTCAGTGGCGATAGCTGCGGGGATCCACCTGTTCCCATGCCGAACACAGCAGTTAAGCCCGCAAACGCCGAAAGTACTTGGGGGGAAGCCCCCTGGGAGGATAGGAAGCCGCTGATTAGGGAAAAAGCACTAGCTTATGCTAGTGCTTTTTTGTTTGATGTTTGACGTTTGAAATAACGTATTGGCTTCCCATTCTCCCAGGTTCCTGAGATAAGCAGAGAACCACATTTGAAGGAGCGCAGCGACGCGCAAATGTGTGTGAATCGCTTATGCCGGAACGCAGTGCCCTGGAGGAGTCCGTGCTGAGAGGCTAGGGATGGAGTTGTTTCGGCTGGATAGGAAGCCGCTGATTAGGGAAAAAGCACTAGCTTATGCTAGTGCTTTTTTTGTTGTTAGTGACAAGTGGCTAGTGGCTAGTAGGGAATGAGCGACCTGCGGCCTGCGTCCTTTCCTTCTGTGGCCCTTTTTGTCTGACGAGGAAAATATGTTAGAATATATCATATAGGAGGTGATTCACAAAGGCTGACGAGGTATGATGAGAAAAAATCTGGCTATTTTCTATAATAAACACAATGCAGTATTTGCTATGCAGGATATATTGACAGAGGAGGTTTTATTATTATGAAAGATATTCGTATTGAAAAAGTCGTGGGCCGGGAAATCCTTGATTCACGTGGCAATCCTACGGTGCAGGCCGATGTGTTGTTATCTGACGGGACCTTAGGCCGCAGTGCTGCCCCCAGCGGCGCCTCGACAGGACAGTTTGAAGCTCTGGAACTGCGTGATGGGGATGCCCGGCGCTTTGGGGGCAAAGGCGTTACCCAGGCTGTCGGTCATATCAATACAATTTTACAAGATGTCCTGAAAGGACAGAATCCTTTTGATACATACGGTGTTGACAGTCTGATGATCCATGCCGATGGTACGCCTGACAAGTCGCGGCTCGGTGCTAATGCCATTCTAGCCGTATCACTGGCCTGCGCCCGTGCGGCAGCTGCGTCTCTGGGGATTCCCCTATACCGCTTCCTCGGCGGCGTCAATGGCAATTATCTGCCCGTACCGATGATGAATATCCTGAACGGCGGTGCCCATGCGGCCAATACGGTTGATGTCCAGGAATTTATGATTATGCCGGCAGGTGCTCCTTCTTTCCGGGAAGGCCTGCGCTGGTGCTCCGAAGTTTATCACGCCCTGGCCGGTCTCCTGAAAGCGAAAGGCCTGGCGACTTCCGTCGGTGACGAAGGCGGCTTTGCTCCCGATTTAGCCAGCGACGAAGAAGCCATCCAATATATTCTTCAGGCCATCGAAAAAGCCGGCTATGAACCGGGTAAGGATTTCGTCCTGGCCCTCGATGCCGCTGCCAGCGAATGGAAGGGACCGAAACAAGGCGTCTACGTCCTGCCTAAGAGCGGCCAGTCCTTCACGACGGACGAACTCATTGCCCACTGGCAGAAACTGTCCCAGACATACCCCATTTATTCCATTGAAGACGGACTGGATGAAGAAGACTGGGATGGCTGGACAGCCTTGACGAAAGCCTTAGGTCAGCGTGTACAGCTCGTAGGCGACGATTTATTCGTAACCAATACGAAGCGTTTGGCCAAAGGGATTGCCCAGAGCTGTGGTAACGCCATCCTCATCAAGCTCAACCAGATTGGTTCCGTATCGGAAACGCTGGAAGCTATCAAGATGGCACACCGCGCCGGCTATCGGGCCATCGTCTCCCATCGTTCCGGTGAAACAGAAGACACGTCCATTGCCGATTTGGCCGTCGCATTGAATACAGCCCAGATCAAGAGTGGCGCGCCGAACCGCAGCGAACGCGTAGCGAAATACAACCGCCTCTTACAAATTGAAGATGAATTGCACGGACAGGGCATCTATCCCGGCTTCCAGGCCTTCGGGATTCAGCGCTGAGCGTAGTGATCCTGTCCCCACGTACAAAATTCATGTAGAATAGGAATCAAAAATTCCCCAGGTTCCGTCAGTCCATATTCGACTTTTAGCGGAATCCGGGGTTATTTTTATTTATTATCAGAAGATGATAGGCATATTCCTTTGGCGAAGCGGATGCCAAGGTCAATGGCACTGAACATGCTGTCTTCTTTGGCAATGCCTTTGCCGGCGATGTCGAAGGCCGTACCGTGGTCTACGGAGGTGCGGATAATAGGCAGGCCCAGTGTGACGTTGACTCCTGTATCGAAAGCCATCATTTTCATGGGGATATGACCCTGGTCATGGTACATGGCCACGACGATATCGTATATTCCGTTATATGCTTTCAGAAAGACCGTATCGGGCGGTACCGGTCCGTCAACGTTCAGACCTTTTGCCCGGGCTTCTTCGACAGCCGGGATGATTTCTTCTATTTCTTCCCGGCCAAAGAGGCCATGTTCCCCACTGTGCGGATTGAGGCCGGCGACGGCAACATGGGGGCGGCCCAGTCCCAGACGCTTCATGGCGTCATGGGCGAGGTGAATGCATTCCAGGACCCGCGACTTTTTAGCCCGGTCGCAGGCTTCGCGAAGAGAGCAGTGGGTGGAAACGTGGACGACGGACATGTTCTGGCTCCAGAGCATCATCGTGTAGTGCTTTGTCCCTGTAAGCGTAGCGAAAATTTCCGTGTGCCCGTCGAAATTATGGCCCCCTTTATGAAGGGCTTCCTTATTAAGAGGCGCCGTCGTGACGACCTGGATCCGGCCTTCCATGGCATCGCTGATAGCGCGGGCAATATACTGATAGGCAGCATCGCCGGCGACCGGTGATACCTTGCCGATTTCGATATCCTTTCCGATTTCCAGATCGGTGACGGAAATAATGTTGATATGGCCGGGCCGGAACTCTGACGGTGATGAAATGACTGCCAGCGGCGTTTTGAGATGGAGCAGCTGATGGTAATATTGAAGTACGCCGTAACTTCCGTAAATCAGGACTGATTGCTGATATTCCGGTCTGGCATCAATAGCTTTCAACGATACTTCCGGACCGATTCCGGCAGGATCCCCCATGGTTATACCGACAAATTGATTCATATGATTTCCTCCTGTTTCCCCGCTCTAGGCCTGGCGGGGGAGTTTTTTCAGACATTGAAGTGCATTCCATATATCCGGCGCTTTACCAAAGGCTCCGGCTTTTGTCACGACGGGCAGTTGCGGGCACAGCCCTTCCAGCAGGCGTCCCTGGACGAAACCGGGAAGAATTTCCCGCTCGATCTGGAATCCGCGGGCCTGAAGTTGTTCGACGACGGCGATAGCCGTGTCACCGCCGGTGAGAAACAGTCCGCACAGGGCGTAGTGAGTGACGATGGCCGTAGCGGTCTGGCTGAGTATGTGTTTTGTAAAACCAGCCAGTTCATCAGATGAAAGGCCCCGTTTTTTTCCGTAGTCCAGGAACGTTTCGTATTCCTTCCGCGTTGCAGCAGCCGTGATCAGGACGTCCTTTCCTCCGGATAGAGATGCTCTGACGGCGTCCAGATATGGCACGAGGGAAGCACCTTCATAGAGCTGCTCCATGGGAAGCTGGTGGATGATGCCGCCATGGCTCCGGCAATAGGCCAGCTGTTCCATCGTGCGCGTACTGACACTGCCGACGACGGCCAGAGCCGGGGAGGGGGCATAGCAGATCTGGAGAAGGGCATTGGCAAGGCCGGCCGAACCAATCCAGAGAATCTTCTGTTTCTGTGCCATTCCCTGACGGGCAATGGCGTACAGATCATCATCCGTTGCGGCATCGAAGATGTATCCACCACATTCCCAGCCGGATTCCGGTATCTCTGTATGGATCGGCGAATCCAGACAGGGGGCGAACAGGTCGGAAAGCTGGTCTGTTTTCAAGGGATTGCGAGGGTCACGGGCAATCTCCGTTTCCATCAGAGGAACGCCGTGAACATAGAGACGGCCGTTCTGTACAGTCCGCCCCTGTGCAGGCAGTGATGGGGCAAAGATGATGATGTCGGGATGGCAGGCGGCAATGACTGCTTTGATTTCTGCCGTAATATTGCCGCGCAGCGTAGAATCTACTTTTTTGTACAAGAAGCGGCAGCCACCGGTCTGTTCTACGGCAGAGGCCATGGCATAGACCCGGTTGTAGGCATCGGTTTCACTGATAACTCGGCTTTCACTGTCGATGACCATACTTTCTGATCCCGGCCGGATGTCTTCGGCGCGGAGTATGACGGACACGGGAAGCCCCCGTTTGGCGACCTGGACTCCTGTGTCATTAGCCCCGGTAAAATCATCGGCCAGAATGACAAATTCGTGCATATTTCATTTCCTCCTTCAGACGTGATGAAAGGTCAGACCGTGTTTTTCAAACAAAGCCAGCTCCTGGCTGGTGGGAAGATAATCACTGATAACGGCATCTATGTCGAGAATACTGGCAATCGTATATATTTTATGTTTCCTGAACTTTGAACGGTCTGCCAGCAGGATGACTTCGTCAGATCCATTCATGCAGGTTTTTTTGACGGCGATTTTTTCGGCGTTGGCAGTCATGATGTGCCAGTCGGGAGTGATGGACTGCGTACCCAGAAAACAAATGTCAAAATGGAACTGTCCGGCCATCTGAGTTGCCAGAGGCCCGCAGACGGCACCGGAAGAGGCATCTATTTTCCCGCCCAGCAGGATGACAGTCATGCCCTGGGCGGCTGCCAGTGTCTGGGCGATGACCAGATCATTTGTCACGACAGTGAGCGTATTCCATTTCTTCCGGGCCATGAGGAACGCCAGTTCATAATTGGTCGTTCCGGCATCCAGGTACAGACACATGGCATCATCTATTTCTGCCAGCGCGGCAGCAGCTATCTTCTGTTTTTCTTTCCGGTGTACCTGCTGGCGGTTGTGATAGGCGGCTTCCTGTACAGACGATTCGGCCAGTACGGCCCCGCCATGACTTTTTTTGACCAGTCCTTGTTGTTCCAATACATGCAAATCACGGCGTATGGTCATGGGTGCAACTTGTAGTTTTTCAGCCAGTGCCTGCACGGTTACGATCTGCTGGGCATACAATTCATCCATGATGCACTGACGGCGTTGAACCGGTACTATTTTTACACACCTCCTTGTTGTATTAACAAAAATGAACAATAAATATGGTAATTAGTGTTCTTTTGTGTTTGTATATTATAACAAAGACAGGATGTATCGTCAATAGCGAGCGAAGTAACACAAATTGAATAAGTTATTATGTTATATAAATGAATAAAAATTCATCTAAACACAGGAACACAAAAAGTGGATCGATTTGAAAATAAAAAAAGAGAATATGAGAATGAGAAATCTTTTTATGTGTCGTTTGCATAATAAAATGACCAATTAGTCTGGAGTATTATGAAATTACAAGTGAATATGGCGGATTTTTTTCATTGTTGAAAGAAGCAATATTGATTTTTGGTTACAATGGTGTAGAATATAACTACATGTATCATACAGATACATACTGTATATATATGTTATATTAATAAATAAATAAGAATGAAGAATGTTTGTAACGTCATAAGGAGATTTGTCATGAATCGCATATATAAGGTAATCTGGAACAGAGCCCGCCATTGCTATGTGGTTGTTTCTGAACTGGCCACCCGGTCGGGAAAAGAAAAATCGCGGCATCTGACGGTGGCTGCCCGTCTGACGGCAGCTGTTATCTGTGCAGGTGCGCTGTCTTTGGGAATGGGGACTTTTCAACTGGCGGAGGCAGCAGAACCTGCTGCAGCCAGTACGACCCAGAATCAGTATGTAGCGTTTCTTGTAGTACAGAACAGCAATGATAATGGACGGGATACGAATACGTTTAATGGAGCCACCTATCACAAAGTGACCCTTTCCGATGGGAAGACCCGCTACTGGGTCCGGGACGGCTATACCTTGACCGAACAGGACGCTCAAAAATACACTTCTCTATCCCAATCGGATAAAAGATATGATGTGGCGTATACGGGAAGTGGTCAGCAGCCGTCGGATATCCTCTCCAGTGCCACTTCAGCTGTTTCCTCTACGGGAGTCTCCACCAATGTAGGAGAAACACTGAATCAGGTCACGGCCAGCGCCTTTGAAGGCCTGAGCCAGGGTGGCGGTACCCAGGTACCCGGGAACTGGGATTACATCATCTACGACCCTTCATGGGAAGGCCATACCCAGGCCAATACCTCCACCCGCACGTATTACAAGGACGGCTATGCAGATATGTACAATCGTTCTGCCAGTGCCACTGGTTCCCCTCTGGGATTTGTGACCACCACCGATGCCAATTCCAAGCTGGTGTGGAATGGAACGTTGAACCAGTATACTTATAATGGAAAGGCCGTGGATACGTCTTACCTGTATGTAATCGGTGGAAAGCTGGGCGTGTTCACCAATTATGATAAGTCTGAAGTCTACGAAGGTACGGTGTACGGTGCCAACAACGAAATCCTCATGACGGCCATGAAGGACGGGACCTACTACAGCTATTGGGCGGCTCCAGTTACCGATCCTAATGCCACGATGGAAACCTACCGGGTATCGGACTACAACAAGGATCTGGCTACCCTGAAAGACAACGATGTAGCCCTGTATCACAATGATATCAAATCCGTAGATATGACCAAAGGAGGCACGACTACTGCGCCTACGGCCACCATTACCACCATGCGTAACGGAAACGGCACGGCCCAGGCAGTGGACGGGGCCATTACCGTCACCGGCGGGGGCGGTACTAACGGGCAGGATACTACGGTAACTTTGTCCAACACCACCAATGGAGCCAATGTGTCCCAGACTTTTACCACCGGTTCTAAAGTAGTGGCCAATACGGCTTCCACCGGGTCCAGTGAACTGCAGAGCCTCTCCATCAACGGTAAGGATTATACAACGGCACTGAAATTTGGCGGGGACAACCATAGCACTACTACTATCACCAAAAATCTTAGTGAAGAACTGGACATCCTGGGCGGGGCGGACAGCACCAAACTGACGGATAACAACATCGGGGTCAACGCTTCCGATAGTACCCTGAAGGTCCAGCTGGCCAAAGATGTGAATCTCACTGATGCCGGGTCCCTGACTGTGGGGAATACGAAAATCGATACCAATGGCCTGACCATTGCCCATACGGACAGTACAGGGGCCAGCAATAATGTGATCCTTACGGGAAGCCAGATTTCTATGGGAGGCAATCAGATTACCAACGTGGCTTCTGGAGGAGATGTCGGCACCAATGGAGCTAACATCAACGACATCATCCGCGTATCCCAGGAAAAAATCCATATTGAAGGGGACAATAAAAATATTACGGCCACTTCCACTACGAATCAAGATACCAATATACGGACCACCACGGTGAAGCTGAATGATACGGTGACCCTGGGCAGCGATGCGGCCAAACAGGTGATTCTGGACGGAACCAAGGGCACGGTTTCTCTTGGCGATACAGGGGATGCCAACAGCACGACTGCCATTAAACTGGATGGTACGGCTGGAACGGCAAAAATCGGCAAAATTGCTATTGGCCAGCAGTCTTTTGATTATACCTACAAAACTCCCACTTATGACGCAACGGGCAAAATGAGCCTGGCCGATGCTTCTGCAACGACCAGCGGCACCTTTGTCACGGGCCTTTCCAACACCACCTGGACACCGGGAAACTATGTGAGCGGCCGGGCGGCTACGGAAGATGAACTGGAACAGGCGGGACGCCATTTCCTGAGCATCGGAACGACGGTGGCGGAAAATACTCTGGCCAACTACTACAATGACGGGGCCACTGGGACTAACTCCATGGCCTTCGGGGTGGGGACAAAATCCAGCGGCAATTTTGCTGTTTCCATGGGCATCAATTCCACCGCCAGCGGCCTGGGAGCCTTGGCTGTAGGGTATAATTCTGCGGCTTCCGGTACGGAATCCGTAGCTGTGGGCACCCAGAACAATGCCAGCGGAAACTACTCAGTGGCCCTGGGGGTGGGGGCCAATGCGGGGACCGCCAATACAGATTCTTCTTCCACCGCCAACGGGGCAGCGGTAGCTGTGGGCTTTACGGCTTTAGCCACCAGGACCGGGAGTTCCGCCTACGGCTACAACGCCCAGGCTACGGCCGATGAAGGTACGGCTCTTGGCGTGGCTTCCATTGCCAGCGTGGAAGGGGGCGTGGCCCTGGGCGCTCATTCTGTGGCCAATACGGCAGAAGGAGTCAAGGGTTACCTGGCGGAAACCACCGATACGTCCCCTGCCTGGGTTTCCACCGGCGGCGCCGTGTCCCTGGGAGGGAAAACCACCGATGAAGAGGGCAAAGCCATTACGGTTTCCCGGCAGATTACCAACCTGGCTGCCGGCACCAACGATACGGATGCCGTGAACGTGGCTCAGCTGAAAGCAGTGGAAAGCAAGGGGCTGAACTTCCAGGGGAACAATACGGATACTACTGTCCATATGAATCAGGGAGGCACTCTTCAGGTCCAGGGCACGGGCACCAAGGCGGCCACGGAATATTCCGGGGAAAACATTCTGGTCACCGGGGTCAATGAAACGGCTGATGACGGGAAGACCGTCACGACCAAACTGAACATCGGACTGGACAAGAACATCCGCGTGGACAGCGTCACAGCCGGTCAGGCTACGACAGATTCCGTACAGGGATATGCAGGCTTTGTAAAGATTGTGGGCCCCAGCGCTGACAGTACCAAATATGAAGCTACCTCTCTGGGGGTGGGCTACGGGACGGCAGACGTCAACGGCACCAATATCAACCGGCTCCAGTATATTGATGGGGACGGCAACACCCGACATGACGTAGCCACACTGGATGACGGGCTGAAACTGGCTGGGGATGCGGGCACCGGAACGGTAAAACTGGACAGCACCCTGAGTGTTACCGGCGGGGAAACATCTTCTGCCAATCTGGCTTCGGGGAACAACATCGGCGTCACCGCCAGTGACGGGGCCCTGAAGCTCCAGCTGGCCAAAGACCTGACGGGACTCAATTCCGTCACCGCCGGGACCGTGGTCATGGGCAGCCAGACTGACGGCAGTGACGCCACGAAAACCGGAAATTACGTTACCGGCCTGGACAATAAGACCTGGACCGTAGGGACCACCAAAGCCGTCAGCGGCCGGGCAGCTACGGAAGACCAGCTGCAAAGTGTGGCTGCGGTGGTGGATACCAACCGGAGTGATATTGCCACCAATAAAACCGATATTGCCAAAGGGCTGAACTTTTCCACGAATACCACTGATGCCAGCAGCACCACAGGCTACAAAGTGGTGAACAAGGCTTTGGGGGATACGGTATCCATCAAGGCCCATGATGTTCAGAGCGGTCATACCTACAAGACGGACAACCTGACTACTTCCATCGATGACAGCGGGAACATCACCATTGCCATGGATACCCAGCTGACGGCGGACAAAGTGACCGTGGGGACGGGGAGCAATGCCCTGACTCTGGATGGGTCCAACGGCACACTGACCACCGGCTCTTCTACCCTGAATGGCACCGGGCTCACAATCACTGATGGCCCCAGCCTCACCACCAGCGGCATCAGCGGTGGCAGCAAACAAATCACTAAAGTGGCCAGCGGAGCCAGCGGTGAAGATACGGCTGGGAAAGCCGTCTATGGTACGACGGACAACGCCGCCAATATCGGCGATGTGAAGACCATCGCTTCCCAGATGGTGACGGTCAGCAAGGACAGTACCAAGAATAATACGAAAGTCACCAGGACCACCAAGGATGATGGTACCGTAGATTACGAAGTGGCCCTGAATGATACCCTGACATTAGGGGACAATAGCTATGCCGTACTGAACGGGACGGCCGGGACTTTGTCTTTGGGGAACCTGCTGTTCATGGACGGACTCAATGGATATGGCACCATCGGGAGCCTCCATCTGGGGAATTATACTGGAACGGACAGTTTCTGGACCCTGACGGATAACAAGAATGGAATAGTGGCGGCAGGTACCTATCTCACCGGTCTCACCAACACTTCCTGGACTACTACAGACCCCACCTATGTAAGCGGCCGGGCGGCCACGGAAGATGAACTTGCAGCGGTTTCCACCACGGTGAATACGGGATGGAAAGCCCGAATTGGCGGGAACGATGTCAAGACTATTACTCCGTCTGACAATACCTTAAATTTTGTGGCAGGAGATAATATTTCCCTTTCCAGTGATAGTGATATCAAGATTTCTACAACACCGGATGTGAATTTCAATACTGCCCGTATTGGCGGCACCAAGGGAACCGACGGCGCTTATACTGGCGGCATCTACATGGGAAGCCAGGCCGGCGGCGGAGCCAACAGCGGCACGGGATTCTACATTACAGGGCTCCAGAACACCAACTGGGATGCAAATTCTATCGTCAGCGGCCGGGCGGCTACGGAAGATCAGCTCCAGAAAGCCATCAATGACGTGAATGAAGGGACGGTTGCCAATGACAACTATGTAACGGACGGATCAGCCACCGATGATGCGGATAATCCCGGTTCCATGAAAGTGACACTGACAGAACGGAACAAAAATACGGTGAATGTTTCCGGCCTCCACGACTATTATGTAAACGGGGGCAGTGTTTCTACGGCAACCACTACGGCAGATGATGGGACTACATCTACTACAGCCACCCTGACCTTGAACAAAAACAACGGTACCAGCGTGGATGTAGATCTGACCGGCCTGTCCAACATGGATTACCATCTGGTGGAAAACTCTGCGTCCGGTTCCAATGGAGCTTATTCCGTGGATGCCAACGGGGATGTGAAGCTCACCGTGGCCAGTCCTACGGATACGGTGGGGAAGGAAATTACCATCTCCGGCCTGGCCAGCAAGACAGCTTTGGAACAGGGGCTGACCTTTACTGCCAGCGCCATGGCGGATGGGGCTACGTCCCTGACTCACACGGCCCAGCTGGGAGATACCATCGGCATTTACGGTGGCAATAAACAGGACGGGCATACCTACAATACCAACAACATCACTACCACCATTAGTGATAAAGGGGATATCCGGGTGCTGCTGGACGACAACCTGACGGCCGCCAGCCTTACTGCCGGTTCCAAGACTACCGAAGATGCTGCCGGAGTAGATGGCAGCGTCATGGCTACCGGCCAGGGTGGAGCCTATCTGAAACTGAACGGGGCCGATGGTTCCCTGCGCATGGGCGATGCCAGTGGGAACTTTGCTGCCATGGTCCAGAACTACGGAGGGCCCAAATTCCTGAACAGTACGGCGGCCGGTTCTCCCCGGATCCAGTACTGGGCGGCCAGTGCCGGCCAGTCGGAAAGCGACGTTTCCCAGACTCTTCATACATTGGCTACGTTGGAAGACGGATTGACTTATGCTGGAGATAATTATCAGAGTACAGACAGTAATACGGTTATTGCCAAGACGTTGAATTCGACAACGCCTCTTTCCATTACTGGTGGTGCAGATAGCACGAATCTCACTGATAGCAACATCGGGGTCAATGTAAAGGATGGAGCTCTGAAAATTCAGCTGGCCAAACAGCTTACGGGGCTCACCTCCATCGCCTTAGGAAACAACATGGTCCTGGGGAACCAGACCAGCGGCTCGGCTACCGGGGACTATCTTACCGGGTTGGACAACACCACCTGGAGTGGTACGGTAGTCAGTGGCCGGGCGGCGACAGAAGACTAGCTGAAACTGGTCAGCGACAGCCTCAGCGATGGGACGAAATCCACCGGGGGCTTTGGCCTCACGGCGGATGTGGCGGACAGCACTACCGGCAGTAAAGATGTGAAGCAGAGTTTGGGGCAGACCATCAAGATTACGGCAGAAGATGATGACAACCTGACCACCACAGCCGATGCCACCAATACGGCCATCAAATTGGCCCTCAGCAAGAACCTGCAGCTGACTTCGGCTACTTATACAGATACAGCAGGGAACACCACGTCTGTGACTGGCACGGGAATCACTATTGCCAAGGCTGGTTCCACCGATGCAGGGAAGGTGTCCCTGACCACTGCCGGCCTGGACAACGGGGGCAACCAGATTGTGGATGTAGCCAGCGGCCTGGGCACGACGAAACTGGCCGATGCCACCGGGGATACCCTGAACCATGCTGCTACCATCGGCGACCTTCAGGCGGCAGCCAAAGGAGTGACGGATACTTCCGATGCCAAGGGGCTGAACTTTGTGGGGAACAGCAACCCTGTGGACAGCACCACTGGCGGCACAATAGCCCTCCATGCCAATCTGGGGGGAACTATCTCCATCCTGGGGACGGGAACCGATGAGGATGACAACTATTCCGGCCGGAATGTGAAGGTCATCAACAAGAACAATGCCCTCTATGTGGAACTGGACAAAGATTTGGAAGCCCGGTCCATGCAGGTGGGCTATGGGGAAAATGGCAACAACATACAGGGCCAGTTGCTTCTGTACGGGCCAAACAGCGACAACTCCTATTCCAACCTGATTGTGGAAAGTCAGTACATGGACGGCAAGCCCTACTTGACCAATACCACGTCCACCGGGGATAAACGGCTGGTATACAAAGATGGGGAAAACGATGCGCCCCATACGGTAGCCACCATGAGCGATGGGCTGAAGTTCAGTGGTGACAATGGCAATACGGCGGCGGTGACATTGGGCAGTACGCTTGCAGTCACGGGAGGTGCCACCCAGGATAAGCTGGCTAAAGATGCCAACGGGAACCTGATTACCGGAAACATCGGCGTGGTAGCTGCGGAAAACAGCGATGGCACCAGCGGCAGCCTGGCCCTCCAGCTGGCCAGGGACATCAATCTGGGCAGCCAGGGCAGTCTGACGGCGGATAGTACCAAAGTAGGCTATCAGACGGCTGTCACAAAGGTGAACCAGTCTGCGGAAACCGGGAATTATGTCACCGGCCTCACCAACCTGACCTGGAATGGCACGGACTATGTATCCGGCCGGGCGGCTACGGAAGACCAGCTGAATGTGCTGAGTACCCAGCTGAAGGACAGTCTGGCCAACAGCACCTACAGCATCACCGCCGGAGACAAAGGCAATACAGGTACGGATACGGTGACGGCCAAACTGGGGACCGGCACTATTCGCATCTTCGGTGATGCGCCGGTGGTGACCAGCGGCGGTGACGGGGGCGGCTGGGACCGGAGCAAGGCCAACATCCTCACCAAGGTAAAATATGACAGTGCCAACAACAGCTATGTATCCGTGGAACTCCAGGATCATCTGGAAGTGGGGGTCCATCAGGTCAACGATGCCGATGGCAATGTGACCACCCAGGGCGTGGACGGCACTATGCAGTTCAAAGGATCTGGCGCTTCTGAAGTGAACATCAGTGGGGATAATGGCATCATCCTGAATCAGGTGGTCAACGGAACGGCAGGCACGTCCAGTGTCCGTATCACTGGTCCCAATGCAGCTTCTCTGGTGGATGGTACGCTGTCCATTATGAATGGAACGGCAACTGCTGCCGGCCTTTATGGCACTGCCGGGAAAGGTCATCTGCTGCTGAATGATGTGGACCCTGTCAATGCGGAACGAAATGCCGATGGCAAGGGTGCTGCAGCCGATGTGGTAGCTCAGTACGGAGATAAAAGCCTGACCGACAGCAAAAATGATTACTGGTCTGCAGGCGGTACGGCACGGGAACCGGGCATGACCCGCCTTACTTACACCGACCAGAGCAGCAAGACCCACCAGGTAGCCACTATGGATGATGGCCTGCTCCTTACGGGAGACAATGGCACTGTGACCCGCCTCCTGAACAGTACATTGAAGCTGTCGGGAGGTGTAACGGACAAAGACAAACTTTCTGACGGGGCCAATCTCGGCGTAGTGGCCAATGCATCCGGTGACGGTTTCGACATCAAACTGGCCAAAGACCTCACCGGAATAGACACGATTACTATGACTGGCGGGCTGACGATCAGCGGCAGTACCGTCGGGGCCAACTACATCACGGGTCTGTCCAATACCACCTGGAACGGAACGGCAGTATCTGGCCGGGCGGCTACGGAAGACCAGCTCCAGGCGGCAGTGGCCGGTGTCACCGATGCATCCAAAGGCGGCGGCTTTGGCCTTACCGCTGATGATGGGAAGGCGGCAAAAGCAGACTTAGGTGGTACGGTAGGTATCCATGGGGACAGTAATATTACTACGTCTGTTTCCTCTGATGGCAAGTCTGTCAATGTCGGCCTGAACAAGGATGTGGACTTAGGAAATGACGGCTCCATCAAGGCCGGCGGCGTAACTATAGACAGTTCCGGCATCGATGCAGGGAGCAAGAACATCACCAACGTGAAGAGCGGCATCATCAACCACGATGCCAGCGACAACACCAACGCCGCCAACATCGGCGATGTGAAGAGTATTGCCAGTGATGCGGCCAATGCAGCCGTATCCGGCGGCCGTGTCTTCCAGGGTGACGATGGGGCTGACAATACAGTTACTGTAGGCATGGGAACGTCCCTGAAGCTCACTGGTGGTCAGACCGATACGGCGAAACTCACGGACGGCAATATCGGTGTCGTGAAGAACGCTGATGGCGACGGCCTGAATATTAAATTGTCCAAGGCGCTTTCCGGCCTTACCAGCGTTACGACTGGCAACAGTACCCTGAATAATGATGGCCTCACCATCAATAACAGTACCAGTATGGCAGGAACCACCGTAACCAGCAGCGGCATCAAGATTGCCGCCAATGGAGACAATACTCACGCTGTGGAAATCAGTAACAGCAACGTTTCTATGGGCGGACAGCAGATTCATGACGTAGCTCCGGGAACGGGTGCGACCGATGCGGTGAATGTGAGCCAGCTCGGCGGCGTAGTCAATGGCGTCACCAATGCCATCAATACGCTGGGCAACCGCATGAACCGTGTCGGTGCCGGGGCATCGGCACTGGCGGCCCTGCATCCGCTGGAATTCGATCCCGATGAAAAATGGGATTTTGCAGCCGGATTTGGTCATTATAAAAATGCCAATGCAGCGGCACTGGGCGCCTTTTACCGCCCCAATGAAGATACGATGGTCAGCATCGGAGGCAGCTTCGGCGGCGGGGAAAACATGCTCAATGCCGGCGTAGCCTGGAGAATCGGCAAGGGCACGACGATAACGACATCGCGGGTAGCGATGGCAAAAGAAATTCAGAAACTGAAAGCCGTCGTCGAACAGCAGAATGAAAAACTGCAGGAAAATGATACCCTTCGTGCCCAGGTAGAAAAACAAGATAAAGAAATCGCTGAATTAAAGGCCATGGTTCAGCAATTAGCGGCAAAACAATAGAATAGCCAGTCTGAACAGGGCTGTTGTACCTATATGGGTGCGACAGCCTTGTTTTGTATACATGATATTTTGTTATAAAAAACGATAATAAGACGTAAAGAATATATAATATTATTGGAGCGGACTGATTTATTGCATGCCACGGCAGGTGTGATATAATAATGACATGACAATAAAATTTGATTATTAATAATCGATAATACGTGCATAAAATTTGATAATAACAAAGCTGTCCTTGCCCGGCAAGAACGGCCTGAAAGGAGATATAAAATGAAAACGAATAGTTATAATAAGAGCAAAAAAAGAAATCATACCTGTCAAAAACAGGCCATATTGGCTTTGCTCGTGTGTCTGAGTCTGTCAGGAAGTGTATCTCTAGCGGCAGATACTTCTGTACAGGATACAGGCAGGACTTATGATTATGTGAATGAATGGAGTGGAGATGCCACAGAAGGGGATCCCATTACGGTAAATCATCTTCAGGGCTGGAGTCAGGATAAGGTGACAGTCGGGACGGATACTACGAATCAGGTGACCATTGAAGACTACGGAGGTGGCAATGGCGGAGATGCCACGGTCTTCGGGAAAAACATTGCCTTTACGGGCGGATTTACTACTGGAGGTACCATCACGGCCGGAAATGCCGCTACGGACAGTATTTCGGCGGTAACCATCAATGCTGTGCAATTGTGGGGACAGCGTGCAGGCGGAACGGTGAATATGGATGGCAGGACTATCTCTGTTACCGGCAGTCAGGGAGTCAATGCCACAGGAGGCAGTACCATTGACCTGGGAACCCAATATATGACCGGGGACCTTCATATGCAATCCCTCGGCGTGTCCGGCTCCAGTACGGTGAATATCGGTAACGCCAATGCCGGGGACATCACTATTGATGAATTCGGGGTAGGTGGGACCCAGACTGCTTCCACGGGAGAACCTATTCTGAACACCATCACTGTTTCCGGAAATAATCTGTCTATCGGGAATACAAAGGCTTCTGAATCCAATGCCCAGGTGACCTTCAACGCCCGGGGCGATGTGACTGCCCAAAACGGGCTGGTCATGACCGGGTCCTACCTTCCCAGCTCCGCTCCCTATGCCTCCGTCACGGTGAACGCCGGGGGAAATGTGAAATTGGGGAAATATGGCCAGACCACCAATCCCTGGAACCGGAATGCGGATTTGGCCGCTGTGGGCGGCCATGCCAGAATCAACATAACGGCAGGAGGAGATGTGGATGCGTTCGGCGATTTCTCCGTGACTGGCGATGGCAGTATCAGTGTGAAGGCCGCCAATATCTCTTCGGACGGTCTGCTCCATGCCACCGGGAAAGATGCCAGCCTGACCCTCATCGCAGAAGATTCCAGTGGAAATAAGGGCGATATCAAAGCACAGGAACTTCAGGTAGATAACAGTGGGACCGCATCTCTTACGGGGAAGACCATCACCCTGGCCCCGGATGCGGATGGCAGTTACTTCCACCGGTCTCTCCACGTGACGGACTGTGACGTGAACATGGATGCCGATGAAATCAATCTGGCTTCGGGAATCCAGTTCAACGGGACAGCAAAGTTGGATCTGAAGGCTGCCCGTAAGCTGACCATCGGGAATGCCCTGAATGAAAATTCCTACGATACCAGCGCCATCCGCCTTACTTACGGCGGGTACGGAACACACGGCACTGGGCAACTCTATGCGGGCGGCAATGAGACCGATGTGACGGTGAACGGCTCTGTGGCCGTGGTGGGGACCTCTAATCAGGATGAACTTGCCTGGTTCAACGGGAAGAATCTGATTTTCAATGCAACTAAGATGCCTTCGCTCAGTGATAATCCCTACAGCGATTTGTATAATGCCGTAGCACTGGATTTTACGGATTCCCAGTTCTGGTCCGGCAATGACGACACAACGGAAACGACTACCGTAAACGGCCATATCCTCACCAACGGATCTAATGCCTTCGTACTCCACGGCAGCAAGGCCGTTACGATAAACGGACTGAAAGGAGATTTCGAAAATAATAAGAATGCCTTTTCCCTCACCGACCGGGGCAGCTCTTCCATCCAGATAGGCGATGAAGATACGGCCCAGACCACGGTGAACGGGGAAATCGTCACGGGCGTGGATACGGTCCTGTATGTAGGTGGGAAGAATGTCCTCCTCGATAACGCCGGCCATACGGCTCTCTATGCCAATGCCAACAGTAAATCTGTGGAAATCGGCCGGACGACTCCCGAAGGAAACACGTCTGATTCCGTTGCTATCAAAGGGCGGCTGCTGGTCAACGGCGTTTCCCGCATGGACGTAGTGGGGAAGAACATCACCCTCAGCAACGGAGCGGCTCCTGACAGCGGGACCCTGGGTACCACGGTAAAGACCAAGGAGGACGGCACTTCCACGGACCCGGACAGCAACACTCACGATGCATTGGTAATCCAGAGTGCGGCGGATAATGCCCTGGTCGTCGGGGAAGCCGATTCCAACGTAAACATCGACGGCCGGCTGGTTGGGCTGAACGGAGGGTACTCCGTGGATGGCGATATCATCCATATCTATGAAGGAACCAATAAAAATCAGAACCTGGTCCTCACCACCGGTGGTGCTGTGAACCTGGGCCATGACGGGACCAGTCTGCTTCAGATTGACGGCGGCATCTGGGCATTAGGGGACAGTACCAATGCCGTGAATCTCCAGGGCCGGAACATCCTCATCGACCCGGCCAGTGGTATGCGGGCCGTACAGGCCAATGCCATGCCTGTGACCATCGGCGACAATGCTACGGAACATGCCGTGGTGAATGGAGAAATCTGGTCCGTTTCCAATAAGGCTCCCATTACTCTCGACGCTAACAGCTACGCCCTTTCCGCCAACGGCAGTACCTATGCGGCCCGCTCTTCCGGAGGCGGTTCCATCACCATCGGCCATGATGGCAGCACCGGGAGTATCGACGGAAATCTGATAGCCGACGTTGGTAGTTCTCTGGAAGCGTACCTTCAGGGAAACGGGTCCCGGCTGGATGGAACCATAGAGGATAAAAATTTCGATTATGGCATCAGTTCTGATGCAGGGGTTACCCTTCATCTCAACGACGGTGCCGTCTGGCATCTGGATGGCGATTCCAAAGTTACCAGCCTTCAGGCCGATAAGGGGATTATCCATCTGAATCAGGATACGACTGATCAGAGCCTGTATACAGGGAACTTCGCCGGGGACGGAGCCACTGTCTATATGGGCCATGAAGGCAATACGACACAGAATGACCGTCTCTATGTCAAAGGCACTCACACGGGTACGACACAGCTGCAGCTCCATGCCGTGAACGGAACCTGGACCGATGGCGCTATCGGGTCTGTTCTGGCCAGTGTGGGCGATGAACAGGGACGCTTTTATGTGCCCGATACGGAGGACCGGCTGTTCTTCCACCGCACTCTTCTGGATACGCATGAAACGAGCCGGGGAGACGATGTGACGGACGGATACAACACCGACTGGTACATCAAGGGCTTCCGGAAGATGCCCACTGATGACCACGGCAATTATACCCATACGGTGCAGGGCATCATGGGAGCCGACGGGATTAATTACCATATCTGGCGCACGGAACAGGACACGCTCTTCCGCCGCATGGGTGATCTGCGTAAAGGGGAACCGGGGCAGGAAGGTATCTGGGCCCGGGTAAAAGGGACATCCATCCGCCGCAACGGACAGTTCCCCTTTGAAGACCGGTATAAGACTTATGAAGTAGGTTATGACCAGCTGGCAGGCCACAGCGATACACAGGACCACTATCAGGGAATCGGCTTTGGCTATACGGAAGGCAAGGCGTCTTATTTTGGCGGCCGCAGCGATACGAACAGTTACGCTCTGGGATGGTATGATACGCGGATCCGCAAAGACGGAACCTATCTCGATCTGGCCCTGCGTCTGCACCGGCTGACCAACAAACTGATTGCCCATGATGGCATCAGCGGTCACGGCGATAATACGGGCCTTTCCGTTGGGGCAGAATACGGATACAAAAAGCAGTTGGGCCATGGCTGGTTCGTCGAACCCCAGATACAGGGTACTCTCGGCTGGCTGAGCGGGGCATCGTGGACCATGGAAAATGGTGTAACCGTCGATGAACAGAATATACGCAGCGCTGTCGGCCGGGCCGGACTCCGGGCCGGATACGAAGGCAGCAGAGCCCAGGTTTTCCTCAAGGCAGACTGGTACCATGAATTCGGCGGTTCCGGACAGGTACATCTCAGCGATGACGAAGGGGATTTGTTCCTGGACCGGGATTACGGCGATACGTGGTTTGAATACGGTCTGGGTGCATCGGCACAGATCGGACCGGCAACCCAGTTCTACGCCGACGTAGAACGGAGCAGTGGCGGCCAGTTCCGTAAAGACTGGTCCTGGGATGCCGGCATCCGCTGGAATTTCTGATAAGATAGCTTGATAGATATTGAATGTGTTTCAGGCATACGGGTAGACAATATCCGTATGCCTGTTTTGGTATAGGTAAACACTATGTCCGGTCTTTATTAAAAGAAAATTTGTTGATATACTGATTGTTGTAATTATGACAGGCATTTTCACTATATATGTATTAGTTTTGAACAGAGAGGAGAGTTTATGATTATACAACTGAATAAAACACTCATAGCGGCTGCCATCATGGCCAGTATCAGCAGCGGACTGCTGTCTCCCGCCCAAGCGGCGGAACGCCCTGTGGAAAGTTATACCCGGGTGCACAGGGAGTCGTCATCATCGACGGTGACAGTGGAAGAGACCCATGAAAAAAGCAGTCGCACGACCACTCATTCCGATGTAAGCATACATACGCCGTCGGCTTCGGGAACAGGGGCTGTCCTTTTCCCTTATATAGCGAAAAACAAACTGCCTGCTCCTGTGCAGTCTTTACGGGAAACCATACGCAATGAATACAGCCTCAATTATGAACAGGGCGTCCTGGCCCGCTATAAAGAAAAGGGAAAATGGGGCCTGTTAGGAACGGATGGTACGGTTTTACTGCCTGCGTCGTATAAGAAGTTATCTTATGCCGGGCAGGGCGTCTTTTTATCGATAAAAGGGAACAAGACAGCTTATATCGATAAGACGGGAGCTGCTGTGACCTTGCCGGTACCAGAAAGCGAAAGCGGTGAGCCCGTATTTTTTCAGGAAAAAGGCCGGTATGGTATCCGTGACGCCAATGGCATCGTGGTATCGGAGCCGGTATATAAGGAAATTCTGACACCTTTCAGCGAAGGCATCGCCTTTGTACGGGATGGAAATGGCCGCAGGATTGCCATTGACCGCTCTGGGAAGGAACTGTTTGCCGTGCCCTATGACCGGATATTCCCGTATCATGACGGACTGGCAGAATACCAGCGTAAAATCAATCATTTTAACTGGGGACTCCTGGCAGGAGCGCTCGTCGGCTCAGCCGTAAACAGTGGCTATTATGGCGGTGAAATAGAGCCGCTGACCTATGATGGTGTGAAACGGGGATATATAGACCGGACAGGCCGGGTAGTCATCGACAGCCGTTTAGATGAAGTCTATCCCATGACGGCCTGGGGGACTTTCATCAAAGATAAAGGCCTCCTGGCCTTTGTCGGCAGAGATGGCCGGTATATCATTGAACCGGGACGGTATGACGTAGGGCCGGGTATGATGGATGACTGGAATGGCATGGTCTCATTAAAGGATAAAGAAACGGGCAGGCTCGGCGTTTTCAGTCTGTCCGATGGGAAACAGATTCTTCCTTTCCAATACGATGCCGTCGATTTTTTAGGGGCTGACCGCATATTTCTGAAGCGTGGGGAGCGATGCTTTCTGTTAAATCAGGAAACAGGGCAGGCCGTCCACGAATGGCAGGAACCAGTGAAATTCGTGCCCTATCTGGCGGAATCGTACGCCTGGTGCCAGAAAGGCAAGATGACTTATGAAATCGTTGATACGGAAGGTCTGGTGATATATACGGCTCCGGAAGGCGTAGTACATGAAGTCTCGTCATTCCGTCATGGCGTCAGTGCCGTCCGGTCCGGTGATGTCTGGGGTATCATGAACAGCAGAGGAGAATGGCTGATCCGGCCCCGGTATAAAGAAATAGAAATTTTATAACGCCATATACGACTAGCAGGGGCTGCCTTTATGAGGCAGCCCCTGCGATTGTCAGGATGAAATTTTTTTATCTGGTTCTTCTTTTGTTTCATGATTGCGGGGGAAGATGGCCGTGACCGTCGTTCCCTTATGGAGCTCACTGGTCAGTTCCAGTCTGGCGTTATTGCCTTTAGCGATATATTTGGCGATGGAAAGTCCCAGACCGGACCCACCCGTTTCCTTGGTACGTGACGAATCGACCCGGTAAAACCGTTCAAAGACCCGTTCCAGGTCTTCTTTGGGAATCCCGATGCCCGTATCGCGGACTTTGAAACAAACCTGCGTTTCGTCGGCTTCGCAGGACAGATAGATGTAGCCGCCGGCCGGCGTATATTTGATGGCATTGTCGATAAAGATACGCAGCATCTGCTTGACGCTGCCCGGTTCGGCGTAGATGGAGGCCTTGTCATTGCGGCCGAGGAGGATTTCCCGGTCTTCGGCGATGAGCAGGACGCCGTTATATACTTCTTCCAGTAATTCTGATGCGTCGGTGACCATGAAATGCGCTTCCAGCGTACCTGTTGTCGAACGGGCAAAAAACAGGAGCCGTTCGATGAGCTGGCGCATATATTCCGTTTCAGACTGGATGGCGTGGATGCTTTCATCGAGGACTTTCGGGTCTTCTTTTCCCCAACGGTCGAGGAGATTGATATAGCCGCTGATGACCGTAAGGGGGGTGCGCAATTCATGAGACGCATTGCTGATGAATTGCTGCTGCTGTTTGTATCCGTATTCGATGCGGTCCAGCGCCTGGTTAATGGACTGGGCCAGATTGTGAATTTCGATGCCGTTTTCCGCTTCTTTCGGAATGACGATACGCTGGCTCAGTTTATGGACTTCGATGCTTTTCAGTGTTTCATTGATCAGCTTCAGCGGAGCCAGTGACTTGCGCATGAGGTACATGCCGGAAAAGATGGTGAGGACCAGACTCAGGAGGACCGAGGCCACGAGCTGCTTGGATAATAAGGATATAAAGGCATTTTCTTTATCCGGTACGCGGGAAAATCGCAGATAATATAGCTTGTTATCGGTACTGTACCATTTTTTATAATAAGCGTAGGAGCTCGTCTCATTTCCCTGGATGGACTCGGGAAGGGGAATTTCGCCATTGCTCCGCACCGTGTCATCGATGTAACGGTCACTCAGGTTTTTGATGGTATGTGCCGGCCCGTTGTCCAGAATCAGCCGGCCGGCAGCATCGTATACCTGGAGATTGACGAACGGCTGGAGGTTGGACCGGGTGAAAACCGAAGAATCGATTTGTCCGCTCTTATCGAGATATTCCATAGCCGACTGGGCACTGGAGTATAAATCCCGTTCAATGGAACGCCCCATGATAAAATGCACACTCGTGACGGTGATGACCGAAACGATGAGCAGGATGATAAAGACGATAAACGAATAGAGGAGCACCATTTTGGCAAAGAGAGGCAGGGTGAACAGCGGCAGCCGGTGTATTTTTTCTTTAATCTTTTGCAACATAACCTACCCCGCGCACTGTATGAATATATTTTTTGCTGTCCGTCTGCCCGATTTTACCGCGGATATAACGGATATAGACATCGACGACGTTGGTATCGCCGGCATAATCATAGCCCCAGACTTCTTCCAGTATCTTTTCCCTCGTCAGGACAATGTTCTTGTTTCGGAGAAGATACGTGAGCAGTTCAAATTCTTTTTTCGTAAGCAGCAGCTTGCGGCCGGCTACTTCCACTTCATGGCGGTCCAGATAGAGGGTCATATCCTGGAGATGGAGGAAATTTTCCGATGCCTTGTCCGTATTGCGGTCGCGGAGCAGGACGCGGATACGGGCCAGCAGTTCTTTGCTGTTGAATGGTTTGGTGAGATAATCGTTGCCGCCCATGTCGAGCCCGGCGACTTTTGTTTCCACGTCGTCCTTGGCCGAAAGGAACATGATGGGGACATTGGAAATTTCCCGCGTACGCTGGCACAGGGTCAGGCCGTCTACGTCGGGCAGCATGATATCCAGCAGGATGAGGTCGAAGTGGTCCTGGCCGATGCGTTCCATGGCTTTGGTACCATTATATTCGATATCACATTCATACCCTTCATGCTCCAGCTCCATCTGGATGAAGCGGGCAATTTGTTTTTCATCTTCTACAATCAATATATGAGATCTTCCGCTCATTCTATCAGCCCCTTTCAGGCGAACATCTCTGCTTTCTATATTATACATTACATATGCTATTTTTTGTACCATAATTTGACCTTAACTCATATACATGATGTTTACAATTGGAAAGAAAATGGAGAAATGTAAAATTTAATCTAATTTTAATCTTATTTTCATTTACTTTTAAAAAAAACTTGGTATTATATATGTGTAGAAAGAATCTACGACTTGTTGAAGATATAAGTTGTTCATATACCCCTCGAACACCCCTATCTTATATCTTTGACCATAAAGTATCGTCTTCCCCCGATGATGCTTTACCAGAAGAGAACCGGCTCCCCTCGCCGGTTCTTTTTCTACATATGGGCAAAACGTGCAGAAAAAATTTTAAAATGCCCGTCAGGCGGAATCTGCCCGAAATGGCGGAAAACTGCACTGTTACGGTGTTGATTGACATTTTAAATCATTCGTGTAATAATGAACGAGATGAAGGGATTTACTCCCTGCTCATAATTTTCTGGAGGTGAAAACCATGCACGTAATTTCTGATGAATGCGTAAAATGCGGTTCCTGCGCAGGCGCTTGCCCGACCGGTGCTATCGAAGAAGGCGAAACGAAGTACGTTGTTACTGACGCTTGCATCGACTGCGGTTCTTGCGAATCCGTATGTCCGACCGGTGCTATCTCCGCTGAATAAGCTGGTAGCCCGTTCAAAAGACCGCCGCGCCCAGGTGCGGCGGTCTTTTTCTGTACGGGATGGCGGAAGTCCCTTCTTGCTAGTGGGACGTTTCTATGATAGGATAATGTCGGTCAGATTTCATATATTGCCTGCAGTTTTGCGGCAGGAGGGTGTTTGTGTACGTTTTTATGATTGCGCTGCTGGTAACCCTGTTGGATCAGGGCAGCAAAATATGGATCCGCCAGTGCATGGAACTTCACGAATCGATTCCGGTTCTGCCGGGATTTTTTCATATTACTTATATATTGAATAAAGGAGCGGCTTTTGGCATTTTGGAAAATCAGCGCTGGGTTTTTCTGGCCATTGCCCTGCTGTTATTCGTTTTGTACGGTCTGTTCCGGAAAAAATTGCCGAAAAACGGCTGGATATACACGGGAGTCGGCCTGCTGCTGGGCGGTGCCCTGGGCAATGCCCTGGACCGGTTTCTGCGCGGCGCTGTTACCGATTTCTTTGATTTCCGTATCTGGCCTGTTTTTAATGTGGCCGATATCGGTATCGTTGCCGGGGTGGCTTTATTGTTATGGTATTGCTGGACCCATCATTCGGATTGACGGAGGTATTCATGGAAACACGGTTGTTGGAAGCATCGGCTGCTGATGCGGGTAAGCGGTTTGATGCCTATTTGTCGAAAGAACTTTCTCTTTCCCGCAGCTTTTCCCGCCAGCTCATTGAAGACGGTGACGGGACTGTCAACGGCCAGCAGGTCAAACCGAATTACCGCCTGAATCCCGGTGATGCCATAGCCGTACAGCTCGTCGTCCAGGAAGAACTGAAAGCGGAGCCGCAGGATATTCCCCTCGATATTATTTACGAGGATGCCCATATCATCGTCGTCAATAAAGCACGTGGCATGGTCGTCCATCCGGCGGCCGGCAATCCCGACGGGACGCTGGTCAATGCTCTTCTGTTTCATTGCAAAGGAGAATTATCCGGCATAAACGGCGTTATACGGCCGGGCATCGTACACCGGCTGGATAAGGACACGTCCGGTGTCATGGTGGCGGCCAAGACGGACGAAGCACACCGGGGCCTGGCGGAACAGATCAAGGCCCATACTGCTCACCGGACGTACTGGGCACTCGTGCATGGCAATATCGTGGAAGAACGGGGAACCATCGACGCGCCTATCGGACGGCATCCGAAAGACCGCATTAAAATGGCCGTAGTCGTTAAAGGCGGCCGGGAAGCGGTGACCCATTTCCGGGTATTGAAGCGCTTCGGGGACTATACGTGGGTAGAATGCCGGCTGGAAACGGGCCGGACCCATCAGATCCGCGTACATATGGCGTATATCCACCATCCCGTGGTCAATGACCCGCTGTATGGATTCAAAAAAGATCATTTTCCCATTGAAGGACAGGCACTGCATTCTCATTGTCTGGATCTGGTGCATCCGGTCACCGGACAGGCAATGCATTTCGAAGCGCCGGCACCGGCTGATTTTATGGCCTGTCTTCAGCAGGCGGAACGTCATTGAAGTGAGGGAACATCTATGTGGAAGATAAAGACGGTTTTAATGGACGAAAAGGCTATGGGCCGGGCAATCCGCCGCATAGCTCATGAAATCATTGAACGCAATAAAGGTCTGGATAATATGCTCCTCGTCGGCATCCATACGCGGGGCGTACCACTGGCCAAGAGGCTGGCTGCGGAACTGGCCGCTATTGAAGGGGTGCCGGTCCCTGTCTACGATCTTGATATTTCTGCGTACCGGGATGATCACCGCAAGGACAGCATCAATACGGTCAGCAGTGGTCAGAACCGGTTTGATGCGGATGGCAGGACTATTATCCTCGTCGATGATGTCTTGTTTACAGGGCGGACCGTTCGTTCAGCACTCAACGCCATCATGGAACTGGGACGGCCCCGCTTTATCGAACTGGCGGTCCTGGTAGACCGGGGACACAGGGAACTTCCTATCCGGGCCGATTATGTCGGAAAAAATGTTCCTACGTCGCGCCATGAAGATATTTCGGTGCAGCTTTCGGAAGTGGATGGATGCAATCAGGTGGTATTACGGGAAGAAGTGCGCAGCTGAGTCTGCGCCTTTTTTGATGACATGTCCTTGACCTGAAGTGAACTTCATGGCGTATGATATGTCATAACGGAGGGGCGATGCCTCTGCCGTCAGAAGGAGGCAATGACTCATGATACGCAGTATAATAAAAGGGATAGCCGGGTTAGCGGCTGTCCTTATTGTGCTTGCCACTGCAGCCGGGGCCTATGCAGGCAATCTGGCTTACAATGAATTCCGTGAAGCTCCCTGGGACCAGATTCTGGGAATACGGAATAATTCCCGTCACGTAGCGCCCATCCGCGTGATGGAAAAGGAACGGGGATGGGAAGCGGTCCGTGTCAACGCGCCCGATGGGACTATTTTACGGGGAACCTATATTGCCAGTGCCAGCCATTCCCATAAAACGGTTATTCTGCTTCATGGCCTGTACCAGAACCGGTCTATGTGTCTCGGGTATGTTCCCATATACCAGAATCTGGGATATAATATCCTGCTCATTGACCAGCGTGGCCACGGAGAAAGTGAAGGAGAACACACTGACTGGGGATTGTCTGAAATGGAAGATATGGACATGTGGATGCAGTGGCTCCGCCACAGGGATTCCCAGGCTGTCGTCGGCCTGCACGGTATCTCTCTGGGGGCGGCCATGGCCTTGTTGTACGCTGGCAGTGACCGGCAGCAGGCGGCCTTTGTCATAGCCGACAGTTCCTATGGGAATATCATTTCTATGGGCCGGGAAAAACTGCTGGATTGGACAGGCGATAAAAATCTCGTACTGGGATATGATCTGCTCGATCCCTTTTTCCAGGCGGCAATGCTCGTGCATACACACAAAATGGTATCTTCCATCGAACCGGCTCATGCCGTGCGCTTCATCAAAGTGCCGGTCCTGTTCCTCCATGGCAGTGCCGATACGCTCGTACCGGTCAAAACGGCGCAGAGTCTGTATGACCAGTGTGGCAGCGGGCATAAATATCTTCATGTTTTCCAGGATTCGCCCCATGCTGCCGCTATCGAAACAGACCGCCGGGAATACATGCGGACTGTGACGAATTTTTTAGAAGAAAACGTGTGACATACGACGCAGGGAAAGCCATGTCAAGTGATGCAGAAAGCGGGTTTTGCAGCAACAGTATGATATATACGGTCTTTCTGTCTTGACGGTATGCAGGTGCTCTGGTATCATAGAGTCAGACTTTTACATACTATATATAGTATGTAAATTGGTAATAGACGACAATATATCGATAACATACGGTGTTTTATGGAGGAATCGCTATGGATGAAAAAGAATGGCTCGGTGCGGATAACCAGCTCGGCCTCGATATCTGGAAGAATAAGTACTGCAATGATGGAGAAACCTTTGATCACTGGCTGGACCGCGTCAGCGGCCATGATGCAGAAGTGGCAGAACTGCTGAAGCAGCAGAAATTTCTGTTCGGCGGCCGTATCCTGGCCAACAGAGGGCTGGAATATGAAGGGAAAAAAATTACCTTGTCCAACTGTTACGTCATGATGCCGCCAGAAGATAATATCGAAAGTATTTTTGACCGGGCAGGAAAACTGGCCCGGACCTATAGCTACGGCGGTGGCTGCGGCATCGATATTTCCCGCCTCAGCCCTAAAGGAGCGCGCATCAATAATGCGGCGAAGGAAACGAGTGGATCCATATCTTTTATGACCCTCTATTCGCTGGTTACGGAACTGATTGGCCAGAATGGCCGCCGCGGCGCCCTCATGATTTCCATTGACTGCAGCCATCCCGATGTCATCGATTTCATCAAATTGAAGACCGATTTGAATAAGGTGACCAAAGCCAATATTTCCGTCCGCCTGAGCGATGAATTCATGCAGGCCGTAAAAGAACGCAAGACATTCCGTCTCCATTTTACGCGGCAGGAAACGGGGCAGACTATCGAAACGATGGTCCAGGCCGCCGATGTCTTCCATCTGCTGGCAGAAACGAACTGGGATTATGCCGAACCGGGTGCCTTGTTCTGGGACCGCATCCAGAACTGGAATCTTCTGGCAAATACAAAGGAATTTTCTTTTTCCGGTGTCAATCCCTGTGCAGAAGAACCGCTGCCGGCAGGCGGGTCCTGTCTCCTGGGCAGTATGAATCTGGCTCAGTTTGTACAGCATCCGTTTACGCCCGATGCGGCCTTTGATTTTACGGAATTCAAGCGGTGTGTTACCATTGCCGTCCGGGCGCTCAATGACGTGCTGGAAGAAGGCCTGCCCCTGCATCCCCTGCAGGAACAGCGTGACAGCGTGCAGCAATGGCGCCAGATCGGTCTGGGCATCATGGGTCTCGGTGATATGCTGATCAAGCTGGGTCTGACCTATGGCAGTCCGGAAGCCGTGGCCTTCTGTCATGAAATAGGCTTTGCCATGGCCGATACAGCTATTGCCGCTTCGGCGCGGCTTGCCAGCGAACGGGGCGCTTACGACATGTGCCATGTGAAAGAAATCATGAGCACGCCCTATTTCCAGGCCAATACGACGGAAGAAACGGCGGCCCTGGTCCGCCAGTACGGGCTGCGCAATTCCCAGCTCCTGACCATTGCGCCGACAGGGACTCTTTCGACGATGCTGGGGATTTCCGGCGGTATCGAACCGATTTATGCCAATTATTACGAACGGAAAACGGAATCGCTCCACGGTTCCGATGTCTACTATAAAGTGTATACGCCTATTGTAGAAGCGTACATGAAAGAACATCATCTGACTGATGACGGACAGCTTCCGGGATATTTTGTTACGGCCCTGACCCTTCCGTACCAGGAACGGATTGCCATGCAGGCGGCCTGGCAGGAACACATCGATGCGTCGATCAGTTCGACCGTCAATGTGCCCAACAGTTTTACTGTCGAAGATACAGAACGCCTGTACCTGCTGGCCTATGAAAGCGGCTGCAAAGGCGTGACGATTTTCCGCGATGGCTGCAAACGGGCCGGTATCCTATCGACTCACGTCGATGAAAAGACGGTACCTGTCGCCGGAGACGGACTGGGCCGCGGTGAAATCGTCGCTATTGATGATGATGTCATCGGCAAAAAACGCAAACTCGTCACAGGCTGTGGCAGTCTCCACTGTATTGCCTTCTTCGATACGGAAACAGGGGCCCTGCTGGAAACGTATCTCAGTAAAGGTTCGACAGGCGGCTGCAATAACTTCATGATCGGCCTGTCCCGCATGATTTCTATCAGCGCCCGGGCTGGAATTGATATTTATACTATCATTGACCAGCTCAATTCGACAGGGAACTGCCCGAGCTATTCGGTCCGCCGTTCTACCCGCGGCGATACGAGTAAGGGGTCCTGCTGCCCCATGGCAGTAGGCAATGCCCTACTCGATATGTACAATGAAGTACAGAATGAACTCCACGCTGGCAGTGAAAAGCCGAAAAAGGTAAAGCCTGTCAAGCCGAGAGCCCGGGACAAGGTACGGGCAGAAAATATTTTCTGTCCCCAGTGCGGCGAACCGCTGGTCTTCGAAGGAGGATGCAATACCTGCAAAAACTGTGGCTGGAGCAAGTGCTATTGATGATGCTCCTCGCCCAATAGCCTGAATCAGACTCTGGGCTGTGAGTTTAAAGGAGAAAACATCGGCCGCCGGTCTCCTGTCTGGTGACATTGCGGGAACGATTCGGTCCGGTACGGTCATCATGGACCGTATCGGATGTCGGGAATGCTATCTGCGTCCGGCACGCTGTTTTGTTTGAGCACAGCGAGTTTCAGCGTGCCAGCAGAGAACATTCCTGGCAAGAGTCGTGGAGCTTCTGAACCAGCCAGGAGACCGGTGGCCTGTGTGTGCATGTTTATTTAGATGAAAAATGTCTTGACAGACTGGGCGTTTGTGTTTATAATGAACTCAATTTCACAGAGGCGATGATAGAGAAGCAAACTGTACAGTTTTTCAGAGAACTGCCGGATGGTGCGAGGCAGCAGGCTGGCAGGGCGTTCCGCTCTGGAGCTGCAAATGACGAATTTGACGGGTCCGCCCGGTACAGCGGTCAGAGTTGGCCGTATGGCAAGTTGGGTGGCAACGCGGGATTCAGACTCCCGTCCCTTGAGTGGGACGGGAGTTTTTTGTTTTCCAGCCGGCGGCAAATTGGGTGGTACCGCGAGAAAGGAGAAGCTCGTCCCAAAAGAGAGCTTCTCCTTTTGTGTCTTTTTTCCCTTGCCGTGAGGAGTGATTTGTTTGGAAAGAGTGTACAATTTTAATGCCGGGCCTTCGGCTATGCCGCTGGATGTATTGAAAGAGGTCCAGGCAGAATTCCTTGATTTCAATCATACGGGTATGAGCATTGTAGAAATCAGTCATCGCAGTGCGGCGTATCAGGATATGCAGGATGATACCGTAGCCGCGTTGAAACGGCTGATGCAGATTCCTGAAGGGTATCACGTCATTTTCATGCAGGGCGGTGGCAGCATGCAGTTCCTCATGCACGGTGCCAATTTCCTGAAGAACCGGGGCGGATACCTGAATACAGGTGTCTGGTCGGATAAGGCCATGAAGGCGGCAGCGTATTATGGTGAAGTCTACGAAGTCGCTTCCAGTAAGGAAGACCATTTTTCTTACATTCCCGATGAACGTACTTTTGCGGTCAAAGATGGGACGGATTACGTCTATATGACCAGTAATAATACCATTCATGGGACTGAATGGAAGACCTTTCCCCACTTTGACGTGCCGCTTATCTGTGATATGTCCAGTGATTTCCTCTCCCGTCCCGTCGATGTAAGCAACTTCGATTATATCTATGCAGGCGTGCAGAAAAATGTCGGTCCGGCCGGTGTGGTCGTCGGCATCATAAAGGATGACATGCTGCAGAAGGCACGGGAAGATCTGCCGGATATGCTTTCGTACCGCACGTTTGTAAAGCATGACTCGACGTATAATACGCCGCCTGTATTCTGCATCTATTTCGTCAACCGCGTATTGCACTGGATCGAAGACCAGGGCGGTCTCCAGGCGATACGGCAGCGCAATGAAAAGAAAGCGGCCATTGTGTATGATGCCATCGACCGCAGCCAGGGATTTTATACAGGCCATGCGGCCAGGGATTCGCGCAGTCTCATGAATGTCACGTTCAATCTGGACAATGCGGATCTGGAAAAAGAATTCGTCGCCGCCGGCGCAAAACGGAATCTCATAGGCATCAAAGGTCACCGGTCGCTGGGGGGCTGCCGGGCATCGATTTACAACGCCGTAACAGAAGAAGCCTGCCAGGCACTGGCCGATTTCATGGATGAATTCAGAAAACAACATTAATCAATATATATTGGGGTTATGGTATCAGACCAAGGAGGGTATATACAATGAAAATTCTCGTAAGTGATGACGTATCGGAAAAAGGGGTAGAGCTGCTCCGCCAGCACGGATATGAAGTAGATGTCAAGACGAATCTCGATGAACAGGGACTGATTGACTGCATCGGTGAATACGACGGCATGGTAACCCGTTCTATGACCCATGTGACAGAAAAGGTCATTGCTGCCGGCAAGAAACTGAAAGTCATCGGCCGGGCCGGCGTCGGCGTGGACAGTATCGATATCAAGGCGGCAACGGCCCGGGGGATTATCGTCGTCAATGCGCCGACAGCCAATACGATTGCCGCGACGGAACACACCTGCGCCATGATCATGGCGATTACCCGTCATATCCCCCAGGCCCATAATTCGCTCATGGCCGGTGAATGGGACCGGGAACGCTTTACGGGTATCCAGCTCCAGAATAAGACCATCGGCATCATCGGTGTCGGCCGTATCGGTTCGCGCATTGCCAAACGGATGCAGGCTATGGAAATGCACACCATCGGCTATGACCCGTATATTCCGGAAGAACGGTTCGAACAACTCGGCGTAGAACCGGTCGATCTCGATACGCTGCTCAAACGGTCTGATTATATCACGATGCATACGCCTCTGACGAAAGAAACGCGCGGCATGATCGGTGCCGAAGAAATCGCCAAGATGAAAGACGGCGTGCGCGTCATCAACGTGTCCCGCGGTGCTGTACTGGACATCAATGCTCTGGCCGATGCCATCAAGAGCGGTCATGTAGCCGGCGCGGCTATCGATGTATTCCCGACGGAACCGCTCACGACGGATATCAATCCCTTCAAGGGAATGGATAATGTGGTCATTACGCCGCACCTGGGAGCCTCGACGGTAGAAGCGCAGATCGGCGTTTCCGTAGACGTGGCAGAAGGGGTCATTGCCGCTCTCAACGGGGAACCGGTCCCGACGGCAGTCAATATGGCACCGCTGCCCAAAAATGTATATCTTACGATCCAGCCTTATTTCGACCTCATGGAACGCATGGGCATCATCGGCGTCTACCTGTCCGAAGGGCCTATGAAAGAAATCCGCGTGGAATATTCAGGCGAACTGGCCAAGACGGAAACGGGCCTTCTGACGACGGCTGTCCTTAAAGGCGCCCTGAACCCGATCCTGCAGGAATCGGTCAATTTCGTCAATGCACCGGACGTGGCACGGACACGGCATATTTCTGTCAAGGAAATCAAGACACAGGACAAAGGATATTTTACCGATTCGGTTACGGTTACAATCAAGACCAATAAAGGGGAACATTCACTGGTAGGGACCTTGTTCAACCACCAGGAAGCAAAAATCGTCCAGATCGATGAATACCGCCTGGATTTCACGCCCGAAGGCTACCTGCTCCTGGCACCTCATATCGACCAACCGAATATGATCGGTCAGATTTCCACGATTCTTGGGCAGGCTCATATCAATATTACAGGGATGCAGCTGGCCAAGATGACAAAAGAAGGGACGAATATCATGGCTATTGCCGTACAGGATGATATTCCCAATGACATTATGCTGAAGCTGCGCGGTATTGAAGGCATTCTGGACATGAAGCTCATTCATGTCGATACCCATTAAGGAGGCACACATGATACGCATTATACTTGTACGCCATGGAGAAACGGAATGGAATATAGAAGGACGCTATCAGGGACAGGAAGATACCCATCTCAGCCCGCGGGGATTAGAGCAGGGACACATGCTGGCCGAAGGACTGCGCCATATCCCCATCGACCTGTGCATTTCCAGTCCCCTGGAACGATCCTATCAGACCTGTTCCTTCTGTGCAGAACTTCACCACCTCCCTGTTGCCAAGGATGACCGGCTGCTGGAAATTAATCACGGAGACTGGGAAGGACGGCTGGCTGATGAAATTGAAGCCCAGTATCCCGAAGCCTTCCACCTCTGGCATACACAGCCGGAAAAAGTGACCATGCCCGGCGCAGGCGGCGAAAATCTCGACGATGTGCGGCGCCGCGCGTGCAGTGCTTTCGATGACTATGCCCGGAAATACGATGGCAAAACGGTCCTCGTCGCAGCTCATGATGCCGTCAATAAGGCTATCATCTGCGACCTGCTGGGCCTTGATATGAGTCATTTCTGGCAGATCAAACAGGATAATACATGCATCAATGTCCTCGAATGCCAGAACGGTGTATGGCGTCTCGTATTACTCAATTCTACGAATCATATGGGTTATCTGTACAGCGGTATTGAACAGAAAGGCCTTTAACGTGTATAATAGTTAGGATGACTATACAGGAAGGAAGAAGATTATCATGTTAGATACGAAATTTATCCGTGACCATGTGGAAGAAGTCAAGGAAAACATCAGGAACCGCCACACGAAGGCGGCTGATGTCGATGCCTTTGTCGCCCTGGACGGACAGCGCCGTGATTTGCTGCAGCGCGTCGAAGCGATGAAAAATGAACGCAATACGGTCACAAAAGAAATCAGCCAGCTGAAGCGGAACAAGGAAAATGCCGATGATAAAATCGCCGCCATGAAAAAACTCGGCGATGACATCGATGCCCTCGATAAGGAAGTAAAAAAAGTAGAAGAAGACATGCTGGCTATCCAGCTTATGATACCGAATATGTGCCATCCTTCTGTTCCCGTCGGCAAGGATGACAGTGAAAATCCGGAAGTACGTAAATGGGGCCAGCTGCCGGAATTTGATTTTCAGCCGCTCAATCACTGGGATGTCGGGGAAAATCTGGGCATTCTCGATTCGGAACGGGCAGCTAAAGTCACGGGGGCGCGTTTTTACTATTATATCGGTGCCGGTGCCCGTCTGGAACGGGCCGTCTACAACTTCATGCTGGATCAGCATACGCAGAAAGACGGCTACACAGAAGTCATCCCACCATATATTGTCAATCGTGAATCCATGACCGGTACAGGCCAGCTGCCGAAATTCTATGAAGATATGTACCGCCTCAACGTAGAAGGGGAAGAAATGTACATGATCCCGACGGCAGAAGTTCCCCTGACCAACTATTACCGCGGTGAAATCATCGACGGGGCAAAATTGCCCGTATACTTTACGGCCCTGACACCGTGTTTCCGGGCAGAAGCCGGATCTGCCGGCCGCGATACGCGGGGCCTCATCCGCCAGCATCAGTTCCATAAGGTAGAAATGGTCAAGTATACGACGCCGGAAACGAGCTATGACGAACTGGAAAAACTGACGAACAATGCCGAAGACATCCTGAAAGCACTGGGCCTTCCGTATCATGTCGTTACCTTGTGCACCGGTGATATCGGTTTCTCCGCTGCCAAGACTTATGATATAGAAGTATGGTTCCCGGCACAGGGGAAATACCGCGAAATTTCTTCCTGCTCCAATACGGAAGATTTCCAGGCACGGCGGGCCAACATCCGTTTCCGCCGTTCTCCGAAGGCAAAACCGGAATACGTCCATACACTGAATGGCTCCGGTCTGGCTGTAGGCCGTACGGTTGCGGCTATTCTGGAAAACTATCAGCAGGCTGACGGTTCCGTTGTGGTTCCGGAAGTATTGCGTCCGTACATGCATTGCGATGTCATTACGAAAGAAAAATAATAGGGTAACCGGCCGTTAATATTGTAACCCTGAGGCTGCCCCATGAAGCAGAATGTGTTTCATGGGGCGGCTTTTTTCGTTGTGCCGTATCCGTTCCCAATCCCGGCCCGGCAGGAATTTTTTGTCTCCTTGTCGAATTATTATTATATAGAAAGTATCGCTGCGAATCTGTATATAATGATTTCTTATAGAGGAGGGATGAGGTATGGACAGAGTACTGACACTGGAATTAGTACGGGCTACGGAAGCGGCGGCTATGCGTGCCGGACGCATGATGGGAATCGGCGATGCCGAAGCAGCCCATCACCTGGCCGCGACGGGAATGCATCAGGAACTGGCTGCAGCGCCGGTCAGTGGCCGCGTCGTTATTGGCGAGGGACATATGGCTGACGGACAGGTGTTATTTGATGGAGAAGAAATCGGAAGAGGCCGTGTCCCCGTCGATATTGCCGTAGCGGCGCTGGACGGACAGAAGCTGGTCGCACAGGGGCAGCCCGGCGCCGTCTCCGTACTGGCTATGGCCGGACGGGGAGATATCCTGCGCGTTCCCGATATGTACATGGAAAAAATCTGTGTCGGTCCGCGGGCTAAAGGGCGCATCGACCTGAATCAGTCCGTACAGGACAATCTGCGCCATATCGCCGAGGGACTGGAACGGAGCATCGACGATGTGACCGTAGCCATCCTGGACCGGCAGCGCCATCAGGACCTGATCCGTGAATGCCGGACTGCCGGAGCCCGCATCCGGCTGATTCATGACGGTGATGTGACAGCGGCAGCTGATGCGGCCATTGAAGGTTCGGGCACTCATGTGCTGCTCGGTATTGGCGGAGCACGCGAAGGCGTGCTGGCCGCGGCAGCTCTGCGCTGCCTGGGTGGAGATATGCAGGCCCGGCTCATACCGTATACGGAACGGGAACGGCAAAAGGGAGAAGAACTGGGAATCCATGATTTCAAGCGGATTCTGACATTGTCTGACCTGGTCCGGGGAGACGACTGCTTCTTTGCCGCTACGGCGGTCACGCCTACGCCGCTCATGCAGGGCGTGCGGTACTTTGGCGGCGGTGCCCGTACTATGTCTGTCGTTATGCGCTACAAGACGGGTACTATCCGCTTCATCGATACGGTACACCGGCTCAATGCTTCTTCCAGCTGGAGCGTGCGGAAATAATCCATAGAAAAAAACAGGCCCGGCGGTACAGCCGCGGGCATACCCATTCAGCTCAGGTGTCAGACTGCTTTTACAGAAGGCAGCCGGCCTGGGCTGATGTGCTGCAGGGGATAAGCATCATTCTCCTGACAGGTTTCCTAAACAGTCTGTATCTCCCCCCTTTCAGATTTATCCCTTTTATGATACAATATCTTGATAGTGAATCAACTAAAAATTGGCGGCCAGGTCCTGCCCGGCTGTTACATCTATATACTTGCAATCTGTTTAGGAGGCACCAGAATTGGAGAAACTTGTTATTCATGGTGGAAAACCCTTAGAAGGGACTGTTCGCGTCAGCGGAGCTAAAAATGCTGTGCTGCCTATTATTGTCGCATCCATGCTGGGAACGACACAAAGTGTGCTTACGGAAATACCGAAACTCGACGATGTACATACGGTCTGTGAAGTCATTACTTCACTGGGCGTACAGATAGAGCAGCCGCAGGCAGGGACGCTGGTCATTGATGCCAGCCATCTGACTTCTACATCAGCCCCGTACGACCTTGTGCGCCGTATGCGCGCTTCTTTTCTCGTCATGGGACCTCTGCTGGCACGCAAAGGTCATGCTAAAATTTCTCTGCCCGGGGGCTGTTCCATCGGTGCCCGGCCGATTGACCTGCACCTGAAGGCCTTTGAAGCCATGGGAGCGGTCATCAACCTGGAAAACGGAGATATCGAAGCCAGCGTAGAAAACGGCCTGAAAGGAGCCCAGATATATCTGGATTTCCCCAGTGTCGGCGCAACCGAAAACGTACTGATGGCAGCTTCCCTTGCGGAAGGCCGCACGGTACTGGAAAACGCGGCAGAAGAACCGGAAATCGTCGATCTGGCTACGTACCTGAACAGTATGGGGGCCAATATCCGCGGTGCCGGTACTAATGTCATCCGTATTGAAGGCGTAAAGGAATTGCACGGGGCCAATCATTCCGTCATCCCCGATCGTATTGAAGCGGGCACATTTATGGTAGGCGCCGCTATGACAGGCGGCAATGTATATGTAGAAAATGCCTTGTCAGAACACCTGAAACCGCTCGTCGCCAAGCTGAAAGAAGTCGGAGCTACAGTAGAAGAAGATATAGACGGCATCCGCGTCATCGGGCACAAACCGTTGCGCCCGGCTGATATCAAGACGCTGCCGTATCCCGGATTTCCTACAGATATGCAGGCCCAGTTCATGGCCCTGACGACTATCTGCCAGGGAACGAGTGTCATTACGGAAACGGTATTTGAAAACCGTTTCATGCACGTCGATGAATTCAAACGCATGGGCGCCAAGATACGCATCGAGGGCCGGAGTGCCATTGTAGAAGGAGTGCCCCGCCTCAAAGGCGCCGACGTGAACGCCACGGATCTGCGTGCCGGCGCTGCGCTGGTGCTGGCCGGTCTGGTGGCAGAAGGGGAAACAAAAGTCGGTTATTTATATCATATAGACCGGGGATATGATAACCTGGTCCAGAAGTTACAAAGGTTAGGTGCAGACATTGTTCGGGTCAATATTGACTAAAAAAAAGAAGCGTAAAAAAGAAACGCCAGCTAAAACGGTTCATTCTTCCCATTCTTTTTTTCTGGCAAACTGGTTTGGCAGTGATATTGCCATTGATCTGGGCACGACCAATATCATTGTCTATGTCCGGAAAAAGGGAATCGTCGTCAATGAACCGGCTGTCATCGCCCTTGATACGAATAGTCATCGTGTCGTGGCTATTGGCAAAGAGGCACAGGCCATGCTGGGGCGGACCCCGCAGCATATCCAGGCGTATCATCCCCTCAGCCGGGGAGTCATTGCCGATTATGACGCAACCGAATATATGCTGCGGTATTTTATCCGCCGGGCTATTGGCAAATCCCTGTTTTTCAAGCCGCGGATTATTATCTGCGTTCCTTCGGGAGCAACGAATGTAGAAAAGCGCGCCGTCATCGAAGCAGCTATGCAGGCCGGGGCCCGCAAGACTGTCGTTATGGAAGAACCGCTGGCTGCCGCTATCGGGGCCGGCCTGGACGTAGCCAGTTCCAATGGCTCCATGGTAGTCGATATGGGCGGTGGTACGACTGATGTAGCCGTACTCAGCCTGAGCGGGATCGTCATCAGCGAATCGCTCCGTATTGGCAGTAATACCTTCGATGAAGCGATTATCCGGTATCTTGAAAAAATCAAGCATATTACCATTGGACAGCATACGGCAGAAGAACTGAAAATCCTCATCGGTACGGCCCTTCCGGACGGACGGCAGCTGACGGCCGATGTCCGGGGACGCAGTACAGAAACGGGGCTTCCGGCTATGGTTGATATCGATTCCCAGGAAATACGAAAAGCGCTGTCGGAACCAATAGAAGCCATACTGCGTGCCATCGTTACAATCCTGGAGAAAACACCGCCTGAACTGGCTGCCGATATTGCCGATCACGGTATCGTCCTCACCGGGGGAGGCCTTCTGCTGGATGGCATGGACCGACTGATTTCCCAGACTACAGGTATGGCGGCTTTCCTCTGCGATGACCCGTTATTGTGCGTAGCCAATGGGGCGGGAAAATCGCTGAATGAAATGAACCGGCTGAAAGATAGTTTTGATGATTTATAAAGGAGTGAGCATCATGTCCCTGAAGAAAAAAGTACTGCTGCCTCTGGGCGTTATGAGTGCACTGGCTGCAGCACCTGTACTGGCTGCAGATGTCCCGTATACGGCAGTTATCGGAGGTACCGTGACCAGTGTCGTTTCTGTGGGTACCGATGTCCATGAAGGCGATGTCCTGCTGACGGTCAATTCCCTGGCCGGCCCTATGGCGGCTGCCCGGGCGAACAGCAGTGGTACCGTCAAAGAAGTAAAGGTAAGTACTGGCGGAACGGTAGCACAAGGTACTGTCGTCGTTGTAGTAGAAGAAAAATAAGAAGGAGCTTATGAAACGATTACGTAAATTACGGCACATGGCGGGAAAAGTCTGTTTGGCTGTTCTTTGTTGTGCCGTTTCCTTTTCTGTATATGCAGAACAATTTATGCCTGTCAGTGAAGTCAGACCGGGCATGACGGGGTACGCCAAGACCGTAGCCAGAGGTACGGAAATCGAAACATTTCCTGTAGAAATCCTGGGTGTCATGAAAAACAGCGGCCCTTCCGGCGATTTGATCCTGGCCCGTTTTTCCGGCCCGCTCATTGAACAGACCGGCGGTATCGCCCAGGGGATGAGCGGCAGCCCCGTATATGTCGATGGCAAACTGCTGGGAGCCGTAGCCTACGGATGGTCTTTTACCAATTCCAAAGTGGGCATGATAACGCCTATTGAAGATATGGTCAAGCTCTGGAATGTGCCCGTACGGGAAGAAATCCGTCCCTTTAATGCCCGGGAATCATCACTGATCCCCGTCAATACGCCGCTCATGGCCAGCGGCTTCGATGCGGTATCGATGGACTGGATGAAACAGAAGCTGCCCCAGTACAAGTTTATGCCCGTCGATACGGCTACGGCGGCAGAAGACAGCCAGGCCATGCCTCTGGAAGCGGGCAGTTCCGTGGCAGCCGCATTTGTCAATGGCGATATGAAACTCGGTGCTATCGGGACCGTTACCTATGTCGATAAGGACCAGATCGTCGCCTTTGGACATCCGTTCCTGAAGAAGGGCAGCATCAATTATTTCATGCATAATGCCTATATTTTTACCATTGTCAATAATATGGCCAGCTCGTTTAAACTCGGCTCGGTGGGGGCCGAAATCGGACGGATTGATCAGGACCGCGGCGCCGGTATTGCCGGGAATTACCGCCTGGCACCGGGTATTCCTGTCGTCATCCATATACGGGATCTCGATACGGCGGCAACGAACCTGAAACGTGTCAAAATCGTGGAAGATAATGAACTGACACCGGTCCTGGCTGCGACGACGGTGTATAATACGGCCAATAAGACCATTGACCGCATGGGAGGTGGTACGGTAACTCTCGACTATACGATCCGTTCGTCCAATGGACGGGATAAGGACATTACGCGGCATAATATGTATTATTCAGAAGACAATATCAACGAAAAGAGCATCGATGAATTATATAATGTCCTCGACATTTTAAAGCATAATGAATTCATCGATTATCCCATTCTGGACATTACGGTCAATGCCGATTACTCCCAGGCCCGCAAACAGGCCCGTATCATCGACGCGACGGCGGCTCCGGTAGTGGCCAGCCCGGGTGATACGATTTATTTCAAAATTACCCTTCATCCCTATCGCGGGGCCGATGAAGTCAAGACTATGACCTTTACCGTTCCCAAAGACCAGCCTTATGGCGATATGGTGCTGGAAGTGCGTGGCGGCGGCGTCATCCCTCTGCCCTATCTGATTGAAAAACAGCGCTATAATCTGACCGATGAAATCATTGAACGGCTGCGTCATTATAAGGATTTTGACGACTTGAAGAAAGCCATAGAAAAAGAAGATGCCAATAACGATCTGGTCATCGAAATCCTTGACCAGAATGTCAGCATGATTGATGATGACAGCAAGAAGACGGCCAAGGTCAAACTGCAGGCCAGGGAACCCAGAGAAAATCCGAAAGACGTGCTTCAGCCCAAGAAAAAAGGCCTTCATGAAGACACCGATGAGGACCAGAAATCATCTTTGCCGACGCCGTACATCGTCAAGGGAGACGGACAGATCACCATCAAGATTGTCAGCCCGGAAAAACGGGATAAATTCCTGGCTGGCCATCACACGCTCCGTTCCGGCAAGGCTGTCATGAGTACTGAAACGGAAGATGCCGCCCAGACGGTGGAACATAGTGACAAAGCCGTAGACCAGGATAAAGGAACTAATCAGGATAAAGAGAAGTCATCAGGGGAAGACAAGAAAAGCATATTCCTTTCCCGCTGACTAATTAAAGCAGCTGCACCGTGTATATGGTATGCAGCTGCTTTAATTATATAAGCACGGTAATAAAAATGGGATTTGAACATGTTCAACCTTGATATTTGAAGCATAACATGGTATTATCTTACTTGTAGAAAACTGAAAAGGAAATCTGAGTTTTCTCACAGTTTTATAACAATTGACAGTCCGCGTTTGGCAGGCTCTCGATATTAATGGTATAGTAACAATACGTACGCTGACTGAAAAGGGGGAGGTGCGCCTGTGCAGGGACTATTAGAACGGGTAGGATCGTTTACACTGCATATTTTTGAAAAAGTAGGCGTACTGTCCCTATTATTTCTGGAAACGCTGCGTCAGATGCCAAAAATACAACGAAAGCTTACCATCGCCCAGATGGCTCACCTTGGCGTCAATTCCCTGCCAATTGTCAGTCTGACCCTGTTGTTTGCCGGCATGGTCATGACCCTGCAGATTGTCGATATCCTGCTGCGCTATGGTGCCCAGTCTACATTGGGAGGCATTATGTCCGTGGCCATGGGCCGTGAACTGGGGCCTATCCTGACCGGGGTCGTCGTAGCCGGCCGCGTAGGTGCAGCCATGACAGCGGAACTGGGAACGATGAAGGTGACGGAGCAGATCGATGCCCTGCGGTGCATGGCCGTCAACCCCGTCGCTTATCTGGTAGTTCCCAGGTTTGCAGCCTGCGTCACTATGGTGCCGCTGCTGGCTTTTTATGGCTATATCATCGGCACAGCCGGCGGGTATGCCGTCGCCATTCTCAGTGCCGGCCTGACACATTTTACGTATATGAACTCCATTGAAATGTTCACCGACGTATCCGATGTTGTCTACGGCCTCATCAAAGCCATGTTTTTCGGCGGCATCATTGCCCTCGTAGCCTGTCATGAAGGCATGACAGCCAAAAGCGGGGCAGAGGGAGTCGGTCAGGCGACGACGCGTTCTGTCGTTACATCGATTATTTTTATTTTTATCTGCAATTATCTGTTGTCTATTATTTTGTATTAGGAGTCTGGCTTATGATCCGTTTACAGGATATTACTGTGGCTTACGGGCCACGGGTCATTCTGAATCATATCAACCTGGATATCCATGATGGGGAAACGCTGGGCATACTGGGAGCCAGTGGTTCAGGCAAGAGTACCATTCTGCGCCTGATCATCGGACTTCAGAAGCCTTCCGGCGGCCATATTTTTATAGACGGCCAGGACATCACGGATTTTACAGAAGATGAGATGGATCAGGTACGGCTCCATATGGGCATGGTTTTTCAGTACTCTGCCTTGTTTGATTCTATGAGTGTCGGTGAAAATGTGGCCTTTGGCCTCAGACAGCACCGCAAGCTCCCGGAGGAGGAAATCCGCAATATCGTCCGGGAAAAGCTGCATCTTGTCGGATTGGACCATGCAGAGGATATGATGCCCAATGACCTTTCGGGGGGCATGAAAAAAAGAGTCAGTCTGGCGCGGGCTATTGCGCTGGAACCCCGGGTCATACTCTATGATGAACCGACGGCAGGTCTGGACCCGCTGCGCAGCATGGATATCAACAGGCTGATTGTTACGACACAGCGTCAGCTTCATACGACGTCTGTCATCGTTACCCATGACATGGAATCGGCCTTCTTTGTAGCTGACAGGCTGGCGTATCTGGAAGACGGTGTTTTCCGGCTTATAGCAGATAAGGATACATTCCGGGATTCGCCGGATGAACATATACAGCGGTTCATCCACGGCGGTCTGATGCGGCAGGATGGGAGGTATGCGCCATGAAATGGAGTGCAGAAGCAAAAGTCGGCCTGGTAACCATTGTTGGCGTACTGGTTTTTACCTATGTAGTCATCAACCTGGCCCACGCGGAAATATTTGGCAAGCCGGGCTATGTCATTCATGCCATGTTCCGTGATGCCAATGGCCTGCAGAAAGGCAATTCCGTCCGCTATGTCGGCGTTCACGTCGGCAAGGTTACGGATGTGACGCCTTCCAAGAACGGGGTAGACGTTGCCATGAAGATAGATAAGGGAACGGAAATTCCCAAAGGTTCGAAACTGGCGATTACGACAGACGGTCTTCTGGGTGAAAAGATTATTTCCATTACGCCCGGCAAGGATTCGACCCAGCTTGTGGCTGATGGGGAATACCTGAACGGCAATGACGGCAAGACCATGGACGATATGATGGAAAGTACGGGTAAGCTGGTAGCCAGTGCCAATGATATGATCAATAACATAAATAGTGTCATCGGTCATCCGGATACGCAGAAAGCGATGCGAGGGACCTTCCAGAATATAGAAGGCATGACCGGGCGGGTCAACGGCCTGATGGATGCCAATGCCGGCAATATCCAGGAAATGACGGCACATATGGCGTCGGTAACGGCTTCTCTCGATGCGGCTGCCGCCCAGCTGGCTGCCATGAACAGTGATGGCGCTATTTCGGAAAATGTCCGCGATACGGCAGCCAATATGAAACGCATCACAGACAGTTTTGAACAGACGGCGCTGGCCGTACAGAAAATCACGACCGACGAGCAGAGCCAGAAAGATTTGCAGAAAACCCTCCACAACACCGCAGAAATATCGGGGAAACTGAATAAGGTCCTCGGCGGCGGAGGCGGACTCAAAACAGAAGGCGATGCCAGTATCTTATATAATGACAGCAAAAGTGAAACGGGTGCCGCTGTAAATTTTAGGGTGTACCGGAACCATACATTCGGGCTCCTCGGGGCTGAGAATATAGGCAACGGTACGAAAATGAATTTTCAGTATGGATTCAGACATCCCGGCTTTGATATCCGGGCCGGCCTTATCCGCGGCGAACTCGGAATGGGACTGGATTTTTTCCAGGATAAACCGTTCCGGCTCAGCCTGGAAGGATATGATCCCGATGACTGGCGGTATCGCCTGAAAGCGAAATACCGCCTGACAGACAACGTATTTCTTTTTGGCCAGTTCACGCGGCCCATGAACCGCAGTGACGGCGGCAATTATTATGGTATTGACTATGTCTTTTAAAAGGCATTCTGCAATAGATAGCAATTCGATCAATGGGGGTACCCGTAATGGACAAAAACTTGTATAAAAAAATTGTTGTTGCCCTGATGATTTCAACCTTGGGGACGGTGTCTGCATGGGCAGCAGAAGAAGCCGTCGTTCCTGTCGATCTGGCTCAGGCAGCCGTTGCCGATGCGGCCCGGGATACAGCCGGCCAGAAGGCTTCCCGGACCAGTAAAAAGGCAGTCCGTGCTGTAAAGGATCAGACCACCGTGGCCCGGACTGGAGCTATCGGCACGTCAGATGTGACGCCGCAGCTGCGGGAAGAACTGGCGCAGAAAATCACTTCCGATATGGAAGCCAGTGCAAAACGGGCGGCTGCCAGACATGATGACGACCCGGTCATCGTCGTCGGCCGTGTCGCTTCCGACCAGGCTGTCGATCTGACACTGCCCAAAACGGTGCAGATGGCTCTCGACTACAACCGGGACATCAAGGTGGCCCATTATGCCCTGACCAGCTCGGATTTTGATATCGCTATTGCCAAAGCCGGTAAGATGCCCCAGGTAGGCTATACCTGGAGCGGTGCCCGCAAGATGGGGCAGGCCAATGGAAGAGACGTCATTGCGAACAGTTTCGGAAACAGCTTCAGCGTCAGCATTCCCTTGTATACAGGCGGACAGGTGGAAAATGAAATTGCCAACGCCAAACTGAGCAAGACCAATGCCCAGGAAGAAATGCTCCGCGTCCAGCAGGCGACGAAGTATTCCGCCGTAGAAGGGTATTATGCCCTTCTGGCCTATCAGGAACTGCGGGACGTATACCATGAAGCCGTCGATAACCTGCAGGGTCACTTGGATAATGTAACGGCCCAGTACAATGTGGGCACCAAGGCCAAAGTTGATGTCCTGTCCTCCAACGTATCCCTGGCCAATTCCAAGACGACAGCCGTGACGGCAGACAATAATGTTGCCATTGCCGAATCGAATCTGAATAACATCCTTGGCCTGCCGCTGCAGACCAAGCTGAATCTGGCCGATCATCAGCTGCCTTTTGATACGTATGACATTTCTCTTCAGGAAGCCATTGATTATGCCATGAAATATCGTCCGGAAGTCCTACAGGCAGCCGTTGCCGTACAGGAAGCGGAACACAATATTGGCATTGCCCAGGCTGGCAACCGCCCGACCGTATCGGTAGGGGCCGGCCGCGGCTGGACTGATGATGATTTCCCCGGCGTCGATGACCATAACTGGAGCATAACCGGCGGCGTTTCCTGGAGCTTATGGGATGGCGGCGCTACCAATGCCAGAATCAAAAAGTCCAAAGAAGCGCTCCTTTCTGCCCGGGAAACAGAACAGAAGACACGGGAAGCGGTACAGCTGGAAGTCAAGCAGGCCTATCTCAATATCCGCAGTGCAGCCCAGAAAGTAGAAGAAACGACGGCGGTCATTGACCAGGCCAAGGAAAATTACCGTATCCAGAACATCCGTTATCAGGCCGGCGTCGGTATCAACCTGGATGTCCTCGATGCCCAGCTGAGCCTCAACGAAGCGCAGGTCAACCACATTCAGGCATTGTATGATTACAATGTAGGCATTGCCAAACTGGAACAGGCCATGGGCGTCGATGTCCGTTCCGGTGTCATCCATCCGTCGCTGACGGCAACAGGATATAAAGGCTGATTTGTCACAGTTTAAAGTAAATTTAAGAAAAGGAAACTGAATCTTACCATCTGTTTCTTGATTTTAATGAATAGCTTATGTACAATGAAGAGAGAATTGTAATCCTACGATTCTCTCTTCTTTTTTTACAGGAATGGAGGACGACTGTGCGAAAAAAATGGCTTGTCTTAAGTGCAGTCTTTGTATTCCTCTTGGCGGCGTTCTTTTCCCTGTGGATGGAAAGGCCGGCATTGATGCAAAAACTTTCTGAGACTGTGACGAGTACAGTGAATGATAAAATAAACGGTTCTCTTACTTTTAGTGCCATGGATGTTTCGCTATCCGGCAAGGTACGGATCCAGGACCCGGTCATCCGGGATACGCAGGGCCGCACGGTACTTTCCGGTTCTGATATACAGATTTTCGTCAATCCCTGGAAAATAGTGGCGTCTCTTCCCGATGGGAATCCGGCTGCGGCTATTGAAACAGTGGATATTACAAAGCCTGTCGTACATGTATGGCAGAAACCGGCTGATAATACGTGGAATGTAGCGGCTCTCATCAAGACGTCAAAAGAAAAGACCGACAGTGGATTCCGGGCTATGGTACGCTTTCATGACGGGACCGTCAGGGCACGCCTGGCCGATGGCACCCTTATCACAGGCGATGGGGGAGACGGGACTCTCGATTTTAAATCCTACCCTGCCATCTATGGGGATATGACGCTGTATGTCGATGGGGAAAAACTGACGGCTTCCGGGCACTACACCTCGTCGCGGGAGTTTGACGTCCTGCTCCACGGGGATGCTGTCCGGGCTTCGTATGCGTCGTCGTTCATTCCGTCCGGGACGGATGTCACCGTTGAAGATGGCAGTCTTCGTAATATACGGGTACGGTATGCCCGCACGCATAACGGGGATTCTTTTTCCGGGACGGCTGTTATTGATAATCTGTCCGGTACGGCATCGGGCTTTTCCTATGACCAGGTCGGCGGAACGGTCCGCCTGGATTCACAGAGTGTCCGCGTTGACCAGCTGAAAGGCCGCATCAATGGCCAGGAAGCAGCTGTATCAGGAGAAATCCGCATCGATGGGGATTCGCCTGTATTCAATCTGGACGTAAATGTACCTGGCGCGGATCTTTCGGCTTTTGCCGATATGCTGCCGGCAGGTCTTTCCGGTACGGCCGCCTTTACCGGCAGTATCTGGGGGACAGCCGGTGATATACATGGCAGCGGGACCCTGACCATACCGGAACTGACCTATGGGGGAACGACGCTGCATCAGGGAGAGGCTGTCTTTTCCTATGATGGCAGCCGGGCCGATATATCCCATATAGCGGCGGATGCAGCCGGAGGCCATGTGGAAGGCTCCGGGACGTATGACCGGATTAGCGGTGATTTTCAGGCTTCCCTCGACGCCGATTCCATCCATCTCGAAGAAATAAGCCAGCTGCCTGTTTCGGTTCTGGGGACGGTGTCTGCTTCCCTGGCCATTTCGGGCAATCAGCAAACCGGTTCTTTACGGGCTTCCGGTCATGCCAGCGCTGTAGGCCTTTCCTATAATGGCATTGGAGCGGACCGGGCAGAAGGTGATATATACTATGAAGATGGCCTGCTTTCTCTGACGGATTTCAATGCATCGGTACAGGGCGGTACCGTCCGGGTCAATGGCGTGTATGATACGCAGGGAGCACAGACCAATCTTTCCTTTACTGCCGATAACCTGCCCCTTGATGTGGTATCGGCCTATTTGGCAGTGCCTGTGACGGGCACCTTTTCTGCGGCAGGTCACCTGTATGGTCCCGGCCCGGACTGGGATATGATTTTCCAGGCCCGTAACGGCAGTGTACAGGGAATGCCTTTTGATACGATTGATGGCTCTGTTTCCGGCACGGGCGGGCGCATCCTCATTCCGTCCGTCGTCTGGCGCTACGTCGATGGAACCCATACGGCCAGCGGCATGGCAGATCTGGATACGCGGCAGGTGCAGCTGCAGATTACGACACAGCATATGCGGCTGGAACGGCTGCTGCCGGCACTGGGGCGGGGAGATCTTCCTCTGACGGGCTGGGCTGATAACACCATTACTATAACGGGCAGTCTGGACCAGCCTTCGGCGCAGGGGTCGTTCCATCTGACCAGCGGTTCGGCATATGGGTATTTGTACAAAAATGTCAGTGCCGATTATACGCTGCACGATGGCACGGTTTATATTACTAATGGCGATATTACGGCCTATGATGCTTCTATCCGCGTTGCCGGTTCCCTGGGACAGCAGATGGATCTGACACTGGATGGCAGCCATCTCGATATTGCCCGTCTGGTGCCGCAGAAAGGACCGCAGCGGTCGGGCATCATGAATGTCAAAGGACACGTTGGCGGCACGATGGACAGCCCTGTCTTTGAAGGTTCGCTTCAGTCGGACTCGCTGACGTTTAATGGCATAGCTCTTGATGATATACAGGGCAATCTCGGATATTACGGCGGTATTTTCCGGCTGACGGATTTTCATTTCAAGCAGAATGGGGGAACCTATGAACTGCGTGGCGGATATAATCCGGCGAATGGCTGGATTATGGCACGGGCCCGCGTTCAGGCGGCGGACCTTGCCAGCATCCTGAAAGTGGCAGGAGCTCCCCTGCAGTCCGTCCAGGGCCGCCTGGAAGGGCAGCTGGCCATTGACGGGACGACCAGTGATCCCCGGGCACGCCTGACAGGGACATTGACCCAGGGATACATCGATGATGCGGCTATCGAGCCTGCCCATATCGATGTCCAGTATGAAAACAATGCCGTACAGATTCATGAGCTGACACTGAAAACCGGTGATGCCATACTGGCCGCCCAGGGGTCCTATGCCCTCCATGGACCGGTACAGATGCAGATTGCCGCCCGCAATTTCCCGGCCCGTCTGCTGACGGCGATAACGGGACAGAAAAATATCCAGATTGATGCACCTGTCGATTTTGCAGCCAACCTGAGCGGCACAGGGGACCATCCCAGCGCCGACGTTTCGCTGCAGCTCGGGAGCGGCACCGTCAATGGCATTTCCTTTACCAGTATGTATGCCCTGCTGAATCTGCGGGACCGCATGATCAAGGTCAATCAGGCATATGCCGTAAAGGATCCTTATAAGGCGAGTGCCTCCGGGACGATTCCCGTGGCGGCTCTGACCGGGGAAAAGACAGACGAATCGATGAACGTTACGGTAAAACTGGATCATGCCGGGCTGGATATACTGACCTTCCTGACACCCCTTGTCACCAATGCCCAGGGCGGACTGGATGGTTCGCTGCAGCTCAAAGGAACGGCGGCAGATCCGCAGGTATACGGGACACTGAGTGTCGATAACGGCTCTCTGTCCATCAAAACCGTGCGGAACCCGCTGACACAGATTTCGGGGCAGCTTCAGTTTACGGGCCGCAAGGCTGCGTTTTCCGGTTCTGCCGTTATGGATAAGGCCAAAGCAAAAAATCCGGGAAAGCTGCAGATACAGGCCGATGCTTCCTGGCAGGGGTGGGAGGTTACCTCGTATAAAGGATCCCTCGTACTCGATCATCTGGGCGTAATCTGCCCATATTTTACAGGACCTCTGACAGGAAATCTGACTGTATCCCCTGGCGACGGCATGCCGCTATTGGCAGGGACGGTAACCATCGATGATACGACACTGGATCTGCCACTCAGTCTGAGCGATACGCAAAGTAGTCTCGATGCGGCTCTCGATATCACGGTCGCACTGGGGGACAATGTGCGGCTGTATAACGGCGCACTGTATGACCTGATGGTACGGGGAAGTGCCCATTTCGGAGGTACCCTGGCTCATCCCCATGGAACCGGCGGGTTTGAAGCTACACGCGGCACCATTCACTATCTCGATACGAATTTCCGTGTATCCCGTGCAAAGGCTGAATTCAATCAGCCCGATACCTTCCTGCCGTCTCTGGATGTGGAAGGACATACCCGCGTCGGCCAGTACAATGTCCTGCTCAATCTGCGCGGTCCGGCCGATGCGATGGATCTCATGCTGCGGTCCAATCCACCTCTTACGAAGGCCCAGATCATTTCTTTGATTACCCTGCGGAACAGCAGCGGTAAAAAGGACAGTTCTCTGGATAGTGAAGATGTCAATACTCTTATAGGGAGCGGCATCCGCATGACCCTCAACAGTCTGGGCGTGACACAGGCACTGGAAAAGGCGCTGAATCTGGATATGCTCAATATTACGACGGGGTCCCTGGACTACAACAGCAAGACCGCCGATGTGGGAAATAACTATTATAATATAGAAATGGGCAAGTATTTGTTCAATGATTTTATGCTGACGGCTGCTTTTGGTCTGAATCATGATGACAACCGCATAGGTATGCAGTATAATTTGGGAAGTAAGTTTGGTGTGGCCGCCTGGAAATCGGCCGATGATTCCTTTGTCGGCGGCATGTATAAGTACAGCTTCTATTAGGGGGGGACAGAAGTTGCTGGAGACCTATTTAAAAGAATTACAACAGATAAAACTTCTGGATCCGGAAGAAGAAAGAGCGCTCTGGCGGGCCTATAAAAACCAGGGCAGCCAGGAAAGCCGGCGGCGCCTCATAGAGCAGTACCAGCCGCTGGTTTTCCGGGAAGCGATGCGCTGGCATATCCCACGGGATATGCTGCAGGATGCTCTGCAGGAAGGGACACTGGGACTGATTGAGGCAGTGGAACGGTATGATTACCGGCGCAATATTGCCTTTCCTATTTTTGCCGTCCATCGCATCCGCGGGGAAATCCTGGATTTTCTGCAGAAAGAAAATAAACGGTCTTCCTTGTCCCTGGATGAACCTGATGAAAACGGCGTTACCCTGCGGGACCAGCTGCCGGACCGTGCAGAGGATCTGGCCGAGCGCACGGGCCGCCAGATTTTATTTGAACACGTGGCGCAGACGCTGCAGCGCCTGCCCCAGAAGGAACAGATTGTCGTGGAGGGCGTCTATCTCAAAGACCAGCAGCAGAAATCGCTGGCTCATGATTTATCTGTCAGCCTGCCCTATGTATACCGGCTGCAGAAACGAGGCATCCGCCGCGTGCGGGGGATGCTGAGCCGTTTTATTCACGACAACAAGGAGAAGTAAATAGGGTATAAACCGGAGAAAATAAGAGGATATAGAAGTATTTTCCAGATAAAGTGCTGCTTTTTTCTTTATTTCTCCGTTCGCTGATGCTTTCTTTTTCAGGATTTTATAAACATGCTGGGAAAGGAGCTTGTGCAGAATGGCAAAATCAGATAACGAACAGGCGGAACGTGTCCGTTCTGCCAGGGCCTGGCTGGAACGAGCCGAAAAATCCTTTGATAACAAGGCCGATGTCCGGGGAGAACTCAATCTCATGCTGGCAGAAGCAGAAATGAAGAATCTCCGGAAAAATCACGGCACAGGTCGTAAAATCCGCAGGCTGGCAGCTGTCCTGACCGCATTGGTACTGGCCCTGGGCATCTGGCAGTTCATGCGTCTGGAAGCGCCGTCATCTGATTTTACCCAGCCTGCCGGCAGTGAGATGGCAGCAGATACGTCCCGGCCGATGCCGCAGCCACAGCCAGAAAAAGAACCGGAGCCAGTCGTAACGGCAGAAGAGACACCAGCGATGCAGCAGGTTTCAGGCAGTGAACATCATGTCGATGCATTGCCGGAAGTACGACAGGGGGAAACAGGACGGGAGACGGAACGGACAGAACCGGCTCCTGAAACTGTACCATATACACAGCCTGTACAAAAAAAGGTCTTATCAGACCGGCAGGTACAGGCTGCCGTACAAGATGCGCGTCATAGTTTGCGCGGTGCGGAAACCAAGAAATGACAACGGAGGGTCTTATGATAACACGGAATAAAAAGTTTCTATTGATGATGATTACCAGTGCTATGGTGACTAGTCCCGTATGGGCTGCCGATCCGGCGACCGGCTATGATGCCGATCCGGGACAGACTGTAGAAAAAAAGGTATCCGCTTCAGACATGACCGCAAAAGACGAAGGAAAGCCTATGGCGCTCAATACGGTAGTGACCAGTGCCTCGACGCCGGAAACAGAAGCCGTCATGAAGAATGCAAAATCCGGCCTGACAGGGTATGAAACGGATGAAGAACTGGCAGCTATTGCCAAAGGTCAGAATCCGGAAGATGTACGCAAACCGGCAGAAAAAGAACAGGTAGAAAAAATCGAACAGGCAGAACAGGAACGGAAAAATCAGGTTGCCAAATCGGTTATCAGCGGCAATACGGGATACGAACAGGGGACGGTCGGCACGGCCGAATCAGCTAAAGAAGAAGGCCTTCCCGGCGCATCCGTACCGTATATGGCCGGCCTGGGCGATGTACAGATCGATACGACGGTGCCCAAGTATCCTATGGCTGTACTGGAAGCAGGGCAGGAAAGCACCATGCCCTATGGCAATGCCGTTACGGATGAATCCATTGCTCCCTACGCCAATAAAGTGACGACGGCGGTCAATGTCGGCCCCGTGCCGGATCCGGCTATTGAGGCCTATCTGCTGCCGAAACTCGCTATGCGTGTCGGTGATACGGTCAGTGCCGATTACGTCCGTCACGATGTCAATATCATCGGTTCGACAGGCCTCTTTTCGACGGTTCAGCCGGCGTTTACCAACGTGCCGGAAGGGGTAGCCCTGAACTATGCCGTTCAGCTCAATCCCGTCATCACTGGTGTGGAAATCACTGGTAATAAGGTCTATAAAACGGATGTACTCCAGCAGATGATCCAGTTCGTCCCTGGTTCTCCCCTGAACAGCACCATCATCAGTAAAGATGTAGCCAATATCAATAACCTCTATGCAAAAGACGGATATATGTACAGCCATGTATCCAATGCGACACTGGACAGCAAGGGCATTCTTCATATCGGCATTACAGAATGCCATCTGGAAGATGTCGTTGTCCGTGGCAATACGAAGACAAAGACCCGCGTCGTAACCCGTGAAGTGCGCATGAAGAAGGGCGACGTATTCAACCGTGCCGCAGCCAGCCGCAGCGTGGAACGAATTTACAATACAGGCTACTTTGAAGATATCAACGTCCGCATGCTGCCGGGCAAAAAGAATCCCAATGATGTCATCATGGAAATCGACGTCGTCGAATCCAAGACGGGCCAGATTTCCATCGGCGGCGGCTATTCCCAGTCCAACGGCCTCGTAGGCCTCCTGGGCTTATCGGAAAGCAATTTCCGCGGTACCGGTGATAAAGTGGCCATCAACTGGGAATTCGGCGGGGAAACCGATTCCAATCACAACTATACCTTCTCCTATACTCATCCGTGGCTCAATGACCATGGCGATTCCATCGGCTTCAGCCTGTTCAACCGCGATTACGACTACGAAGACTATGATGAAAAAGGCAATTCCGTCGCCGACTATGACCGCGTAACGACGGGCTTTAACTTCACCTATGGCCGTGTCCGCAGTGAATACGTCAGCGATTACGTCACACTGGAAACGAAGAAGACGAAATACGACGACTGGAACAGTGGATTTAATTATAGAAAAGATGGGCAGGAGCGCAATGGCAAAGTATACAATTTTGATGAAATGGATTACCTCGGCAAAAACTTTGGCCGGACGAACAGCCTGACCTGGTCCCATGTCTTCGATAACCGCGATAATGTCTATGATCCGACCCGGGGCAAGCGGATTTCCTATACGGCAGCTATTGCCGGCCACGGCCTGGGCGGCGACTTCGATTACTATAAACTGACCTTTGAAAACCGTCTGTACTATAAAGTAGGCCGCAAGCACGTCATTGCCCTGCGCTTCATGGGCGGTTATGCCAACGGCGATATGCCTTACTACGATCTCTTCACCTTAGGCGGCGCCGATAACCTGCGCGGCTATGAAGATGACGAATTCCGCGGCAACAAGATGTATGCGGCTACCGTAGAATACCGCTATCCGATTGCCAAGAAAATCCAGGGTGTCTTCTTCGTCGATGCCGGCTCTGCCTGGGATGGTACGGAAAATATCCCCTGGTATCAGAACGATGACAGCATCCATGTTTCCACCGGTCTCGGCTTCCGTATCACGACACCCATCGGGCCTATCCGCCTGGATTACGGCGTCGGTGATGACGGCGGCAAATTCCACTTCAGCTTTGGTGGTAAATTCTGATGCATGCAGACGATAGGTGGGATACGTCGTGTTTCGCACTTGTTTATTGACGATTCTCTTTGTCTGTGCTAGTCTAAGTAGTGCCATAGCGGCACCCGTAACTCACGTGGCGGTACGCGTCTCTTCTCTGGAAGAGGCCATACCGCCTCTTGTCGAGAAGAGGATAAGCGCCAGCATTGAGACGATTGGGAACCATGTATTTCTCGGTGCCGACGACGGCGTTGTGCGGAGCCGGCACGATGAATATACCCGCATGGTTTACGATATTATTGACCGCGTGCTCATCGGATATACTGTAGAACATATCGAACTCGTGCCCGGGCCGGAAACGACGCTGGCCGTACAGATCCGTCCCTGGGGGGATACCATACGCCGGGTACACGTCCGGTTTGATTATGGATCTCTTCCGGCTCTGGGACAGGAAATGGCCAATACGGATCTGACGAGAGCGGCATCTTTCATTGAAAACCTGCTGACCGGTCTTCCTGTCGATGCCCTGGACTGGGCAAACGGTACGGTCAAATCGGTAATGGAATCAGAACTGGAGACAGAACTTCCGGAATTTTATCCCCATATTGTCATTACGCCCGGGGCAGATACGACAGTAGAAGTGTATTTTCTGCCGAAACTTCCCGTCGTGCGCAATGTCAATGTCCGCGTCGATGCCGATAATCTCCCTAAAGTCATTTTCCTCAGCACGCGCAAGCATATGGAAGACCGCTATGCAGGCCTGAATGGCCTGCCTGTTGCATTTGTGCGCCGTCATCAGAAGGATGTGGAACGCGACCTGCAGCAGCATCTGAATGAGCAGTGGGTCATAAAAAAATATAAACTGCGCGTTCTTCCCAGTCTTTCTGTTGCAGAGAATATGGACATCAACCTGAAATCGGAAACGGATTTTTATGATGTCCGTGCCCTGGCGTATATCGATGTCAGCAGGGATGGTGATGCTCACCACGACAAAGAAGACAATACGGTCATGAGGGCCCATGTGGGCAGAAAAATCGGCAAACATCATGAATTGTACACCGATGTGGAATTCATGCCGGCTTCGGTAGACTGGAATTTTATTCCCGGTTACGGGTATCAGCCCCGCAAGGGGACCTGGCTGGGATATGATTTTGAAAGCCAAGATGACAGTCATCATATCTGGCTGCGGCAGCAACTCGGCGGCCGCTGGTCCTTCCGGTTCGATAAAGATCTGACAAACCATGATGAAGAGGCGGGACTCTTGTACCGTCTCCATGAATACGTCGGTTTGGAATATATCATTTCCGGCCACGATACGTGGCTGCGGGTTATTGGCTATTTATAGGAATTGCAAAGGAGTAATGTTACTATGATGTCAGAAATGGGTAAGAAAAAAAATGTAAAGATTTTTTCCGCTGTCATTGCAGCGATTTTTGTACTGAGTGTTGCCGGCATTGCCGTCATGCAGATGGGGAACCCCGTCAGTGCGGCGCCGTCCAGCAATATCGGCGTCGTCGATATGAGCAAGGTCATTCCGCCGGATAATCAGGATGTAGTCAATGCACAGAAAGAAATGCAGCAGGCTTCAGAAGATGCCAAGAAAAAATTTGACGAACAGTCCCAGGGTATGACGGACGAACAGAAGAGCCAGCTCTATCAGCAGATCCAGGAAGAAATGACAAAGAAACAGGAAGATATTTATAAAGGCGTCAAGGATAAAGTCGATGAAGCCGTTGGCAGCGTTGCCAGCACGAAGGGACTGAGCCTTGTCGTCGATAAGCGCGCTGTTCTCTATGGCGGCCAGGATATTACCGAACAAGTTTCTAAAAAATTGAGCGAATCCCAGTCCAAGTAAGGATATTACCATGAAGCGTAAATATGCGGCAGCTGCTGGTGCCGTAGTGCTGGCCGTTTGTCTGGCTGCAGCCTTCTGGGTGATGCACAGCCGGACGCCGGCAGTACCTGTCACAGAAAAGGGGCCGGTCATTGCCGGTGCCGATGTGGAACACATCATGATGAGTCATCCATCATACAGCCAGTACCATCGTCTGGAACTGGAATATAATGCGATGGTTGCCCAGTACCAGTTTGAACAGTGGCATTACTCACAACAGGCCGCATCCCAGGGGCAGGCGGTGAAGGACTTTTCTATGACTGACGCCTTGTCATCAGCGGCTCTCGATCAGGAATTACAGGCCCGGGTGGCCATTAAACAGAATGAGTTGAATGCAGCGCTGGAACAGCGGTATCAGGCGCTTCTCCAGGAACGCAGAAAGGTCCAGCCGTCTCTTTCCGATGAGGATAATCTGAAGATTGTCAATCTCCGGCTGAAACTGGCGGCGCTGGCCCTGTCCCAATCAGAACGGCAGGCAGCAGAACAGGAACTGCAGGCACTGCTGCGTAAAAGCGGCGGTGATCACCAGACGGACGCGGCTGCGGCAGCAGATATTGCATCTGCCATGGCTCCCGATAAGGAAAAAGCACAGAAAGAACTGCAGGCATATGCGCTTCAGGTAAAAGACGAACTGACGGCCCGGCAGCAATCCAGCCGGGAATTGTTCACGAAACAAATGGATTCTCTGGGGAAGCGTCCGGAACCGGCTGTCTGGAATGCGGCCTGGAAAGAAAAACTCGAAGCAAAAGAAAAAGAAATGAAGGATCAGAAAGAAGCCATCCTGGCAGATATCCGGGATAAAGCGGCGGATGTTGCTGAAGAACAGGGAATTGATATCATATTCTCTGAATATGAAGGCATCGGTACGGCGCTGGATGTGACCGATGATATTATTGTCAAGCTGGCATAACAGGAGGCATTATACGAATGAAACGGATAGGTAAACGATTGGCTGCTGCCTTGTGCATGATTGCGGCAGTTGGCGTACTGAGCGGCTGCGGCAGTGAAGATAAAGTAGGCTATGTAGATATGAACCGCGTGCAGAAAGAAGCGCCGGCAGTACAGCAGTACCAGCAGAAGATAGAAGAAAAGAGCAAATCTCTCGATGCAGAGCTGCAGCAGGCCCAGCAGTCCATGTCGGCTGAAGATTTCCAGAAAAAGCAGCAGCAGGCATTGCAGGAACGGCAGATATTCGCAGCCAGCATGCAGCGTCAGTTCATGACGGATATCCAGAGCAAACTGGGTGATATCGCCAAGGATAAAAACGTCGGCATCATCGTCTACAAAGAAGTCGTTCCCAACGGCGGCGTTGATGTGACCGATGATTTGATTGCGAAATTACAATAAAGGGGTTGACTATGTTGAAGAAGACAGTACAGGAGTTGGCCGCCATCCTGGGCGGTACGGTGATCGGTGATGGTACACGGGAAATTGAGGATATCAAAGGCTTGCAGGAAGCAGGAATGCAGGATATTACCTTTGCAGTAGATCCATACACGGAATATCTGCCTCAGGTCCACGCCGGTGCCGTCATTGTAGAAAAAGAAGTCCCCGCCGGAGATAATACGCTCGTATTGGTAAAAAATCCGCGCCTGGCTTTTTCACAGCTCCTGGTACTCTTCCATCCCCGTCAGACCGTGGCCCGGGGTATTCATCCTACGGCTGTTGTCGATGACAGCGCTGTCCTGGGGGATAATGCGGCTGTCATGGCCTATGCGGTCATTGGCAGAAATGTCAGAATAGGGAAAAACTGCGTCATTTATCCCTATGTTTTCATTGGCGATAATGTTACCATCGGCGATGACGCCGTCATTTATCCCGGTGCCGTCATCCATGAAAACTGCCAGCTTGGCGACCGCCTTGTCGTCCGGGCCCATGCGGTCATCGGCGGCGAAGGCTTTGGTTTTGCTACCAATGAAGGCCGTCATACGCGGATTCCCCAGATTGGCAATGTAAAAATCGGGGACGACGTGGAAATCGGGGCCTGCACCTGCATCGACAATGGGACACTGGACAGTACCGTTGTCAAACGGGGAACAAAAATCGATAATCTCGTTCATCTCGGCCATAATGTGGAAATCGGGGAAGATTGCTTCATTATCGCCCAGGTAGGGATTGCCGGCAGTACGAAAGCAGGCAATCACTGCATCTTTGCCGGACAGGTAGGATGCACGGGCCATATCACCATCGGCGATAACGCTGTCTTTGCAGGAAAGACGGGGATAACCGGCAATGTTGAAGGCAATCAGGTCTATGCCGGATATCCGATGCAGCCCCACATGGAATGGAAACGGTCCCAGGTATATCTGAAACATCTGCCGGATATGGCAAAGAAAATCAAACAATTGGAAAAGAAGATTGCTGAATTAGAAAAGAAGACAGCAGAGTAAGAGGCAGCCTATGTATACATTTATGAAAGTGCTGAGCTGGATCATCTGTCATCTTCCCGATGGAGCCCGGCGGACGCTGGGCCATTTCCTGGGCTGGTTTTTCTGGACTTTTGTTCCTAAAAAGCGGAAAAAGCTGGCGCAGCAGCAGATACTGGACTGCGGTATCACCGATGATCCGGAAAAGGCCATGGCCATTGCCAAAGCGAGCAGCTGCCGCTTTGGGCCTATGATCATCGAGGTATTGTCCTATCCGGTATACACGAAAGAAATACTGGACGAGAAGATTACCTGGCATGGGAAAGAATATCTGGATGAGCTGAAAGAAAGAGGTGAAGGCGCTGTTTTCATGGCCTCTCATGCAGGAAACTGGGAATTATTGGGAGCGGTGCTCGCCATGAATGGCTATCCGCTTATTTCCGTAGCCCAGCAGCAGGACAGTCACAGTGCCGATGCCTTTATCAATGAATACCGGGCGATGATGAAACAGCATGTCACCTACAAGACGGGTATCCGCGATATGGTCCGTTTCCTCCAGGAGGGGCATTATATCGGGCTCCTGATGGATCAGGACCCGGGATATACGGGTATTCTGGTGAAGTTATTCGGACGCGATACCCTGACGGCTGACGGACCGGCCAAGATGGCGGGAATAAAAAACTATCCCATTATTTCTACGTTTATCCATGAAGACCGGCCCTATCATCATGTCATCGACGTGCTGCCGCCTATCCGGCCGTATACTTCGGATCACCGCCTGTCCAGGGAAGAAAAAGACCGTATCGTGTATGAGACGACACAGGCTTTAAATGACAGGCTGGAAGCGCGGATCCGCCAATATCCGGAAGACTGGTTCTGGCTGCACAATCGCTGGAAGTGGACGAAACGGTATAAGGAAAAAGTAGCAAACGGTGAAATGGCAGCAAAGCGGTAAAAAAAACGGAATGACGGGTTCAGGCAGCGGACAGAAGAGGCCCTTTCCTTCAGACTAAAAAAAGAGGACTGGTACATAAAGCAGTTTGGCTTTTGCTTTATGTACCAGTCCTTTTTGGATGAACCAATCAGGAAAGCCAGCCGAATTTCTGGCAGGCGTGGAGGATGCCTCCTTTGTCGTTGTCATCGGTTATATAGTCGGCCCGTTCTTTGAGCTGGGGCCGGGCATTTCCCATAGCAATGCGGAAAAAGGGCGGGATGAACATAGAAATATCGTTCAATCCGTCACCGAACACGACGACATCTTCCAGGGGCGCCCCGGCGTGTTCCATGAACCGGCGGATACCGGCACCTTTATCGGTCGGTTCCACCAAATAGGTGTTGGTGATGTAAGGAAGGCGGGAAAGACCGTACGTATCCAGTGGCAGGTCATCCGCTTCCGGACGGACATGGACGATTTTATAGATAGTCGTCAGGGCGTCGATATCCACCGGGGTAACGACCGTCTGGAACAACTGGGATTGTCCGAGATGACGGAATAGTTCATATGGTGTATAGCGTACCATCGTGTTGCTGGTGAATACGGCCCATGGCAGGTGACGCCGTTCCAGTTCGTGAAGGAGGGCCCGGCAATTGGCTGTGGGAAGGCTGTTCATTTCTATGAGCTCATTGTTCATCGTGAGACTGTTGCCGCCGTCACTGACGAGAGAGGTAATCCCATAGCGGTTTGCTGTGCGGAAGCCATCACACTGCAACCGCCCCGTAGCAATGGCGACACTGTGACCGAGCTGGCGCAGGCGGTTCAGGCAGTATACCGTATCTGCCGGGATGATTTGGGAAATATCGAGTCCCAGCGTACGGTCGATATCAAAAAAGAAATATTTTTTTCTCATGACAGAATCCTTTCTATAGAAGAAAAATCAAGTATTATTATACGGAGAACCAGGCGGATATTCAATTGCCAATCTGCAAAATATCCCTGCTTCAGAGGAATATACAGTAAATTATATGTCAAGTCTTGATTTTTTCTATGTATTTGATTATACTAAATGCAAGAGAAAACCCTACTGTGTTCGTAAAATGATCTCGTGTTTTGAACCAACATCTTTTACATTGGGAGTCCGGGCTCTATGGTTGCCAGGCAATGCCTTCACTGGACTGTCGAACTCCATAGGAGGACACCCACCTGCTCAGGCAGGCTCAAAACTTGGTTTATAAACGGCATGGTGGGGCTTCTTTTTCTGTATAATTCATTGCGAAGATTTAGTGCCGCTAAGTTATCTTGGCGGCTTTCTATTTACAGCAGGTGAGAACAAATGAACGGAGACGATTTATTTTCGTTGGCAGCAGAAGAACAGCAGCCTCTTCTGGCCCCTCTTGCCGTACGCATGCGGCCGGAAACGCTGGATGAAATCTGCGGGCAGGATGCCCTGATCGGCCCGGGCAGTTTTCTCCGGGTCATGATCGAAAAGGATACGCTGCCCAGTCTTCTCTTTTATGGACCTTCCGGCGTTGGAAAGACGACGCTGGCCCACGTGATAGCCCATGCGACGCACAGCCGGTTTGTCAAAGTCAATGCCGTGACGGCCGGAACAGCGGAACTGCGCAAGGTCATACAGGAAGCCAGGGATGCCATACAGATGTATCAGAAGCGGACCATCCTTTTTATTGACGAAATACACCGCTTCAATAAAAGCCAGCAGGACGTACTTTTACCATATGTAGAAGACGGCACGGTCATTCTTATCGGGGCTACGACAGAAAACCCGTATTTTGAAGTGAACCGGCCGCTTTTGTCACGTCTGCGTGTCCTTACATTTTCGCCCCTGGGACGGGAGGATATTGCAAAGGTGCTGCAGCGGGCCCTGACAGACACGGAAAAAGGGCTGGGACGCCTGCACATACAGGCTGATACAGAACTATTACAGCTCCTGGCCGACGGGGCGGATTGTGATGCCCGTGCCGGACTGAACCTGCTGGAACAGGCCTGCATGCTCGTACCGGAAGGTGGCAGACTGACAAAAGAAACGGTAGAAAAAGTAATGGGCCATACACTGTACACGTATGATAAACAGGGAGATGCCCACTATGATACAGTCTCCGCCTTTATCAAGAGCATGCGCGGTTCTGATCCCGATGCGGCCCTTCATTATCTGGCCCGTATGATAGAAGCAGGGGAGCAGCCCTCTTTCATTGCCCGGCGGCTGGTCATCTGTGCAGCAGAAGATGTGGGACTGGCAGATCCTCAGGCACTGGTAGTGGCCAACGCGGCGGCACAGGCTGTACAGCTTGTCGGCTGGCCGGAAGGGCGGATTATTTTATCGGAAGCTGTCATTTACGTGTCCTGCGCACCCAAGAGCAATAGTGCCTGCATGGCTATCGATCATGCCCTGCAGGATGTCCGTCATGGCGGCTGTGGAGATATCCCGGCCTGGCTCCGCGATGCCCATTATCAGGGCGCTTCCGCTCTGGGACATGGGAAGGGATATAAGTATCCCCACGATTATCCCGGCGGCTGGGTACAGCAGCAGTATCTGCCAGATCCGCTCAGAGACCGGCAGTACTATGAAGCAACGGATCATGGAAAAGAGAACGCCATGGCGGAAGAATGGCACAAACGCTGCGGTAATGGAAAATAAATCAGAATGTATATGTGGTTTGGAAGGTGAAAGGGTTGGCACAAGGGAAAACAAAACGTACGACGAAATCCCGGCCCCGCAAGGCTTCGGGAAAGGGCGTGCGCCGTACAACGAAGAAAAAAAATACAGAACCATCGCTGCTGAAATATGAGATTTTCGGCATTGTCCTTTTGTGCTGCGGTATTTTCACGACGGTGGGTATTATCGGGATTGATACAGGCAGTGCCGGCCATAGTATTGACGGTATCCTGTCCTATATATTCGGCATGGGCCGGATCGTTTTTACTCTCTCTATGGTCGTCCTGGGCCTAAAATATATTATTTTGCGCAAGGCCTGGCCCCTCACGAAGAACTGGCTGGCAGGCGGCGTGCTCTTTGTGCTGTTTCTGGGTCTTATTCATCTTTTGTTTATACCCCAGGGTGCAGAGTTCATGCCGGCTATGCTGCGTGTCGGAGGCGGTGCCGCCGGCGCTGTCGTGGCCTCCCTGCTGCGCTCCTTTCTCGGCGAGTTTGGCGCCGTTCTGGTCGTTGTGGCCTTAGGAATCGTAACGCTGCTCGTATGGAAAAAATGGTCTATTTCCCGGCCCGTGGCACTGGTTTCGGATAAGGCGTCGGAAGAAGTATCCCGCGTATCCGATAAGGCCGTAGAGGGCCTGCAGGAAGCATCCCGTTCCATGCAGCAGTGGCACGAACATCATCATATCTTTGACCTTGAAAAAGAGGAACAGGAAGAAAAGACAGAATCGGCAGAAGCTTTAGAAACGGTGGCTGCCGACAGGGAAGGTGCGGCAGAGACAGAACCGCTGCGGGCAGAAGACCAGCGTGACGGAGACAGCCTGCCCCATGGCCAGCGTGTCGATTTTACGCCTGAAGAAAGAGCGACGCTGACGGAAGAGGAAGAATTCATACCGGGGCTGCCGCAGGAGCTCAATATATCTCCTGTTTCGGCGGCACCGGCCGTACTCCCGCCGGAAGGGACACCGGCTGATGATAGTGATGCAGAACCGGAAGATACATCAGTACAGCAGGAAGACCGGCAAAAAGTATGCCAGCCTGTCCGGGATGTCCTGCAGGAAGAACTGGCCGACCTGAAGCCGGTTGAAATCGATGCCCAGTCTACTGCCGTCGATGTGGCACCCCGGGGCCATTCGGCAGTTCCTGCAGCCAAAGGAGAAAATACGTATCGCCTTCCGTCGATAAGCCTGCTCAGACCGGGGAAGCCCCTGGCTGAAGGGCTGAGTGAAGAAGCCCGCCAGAATGCCGTCATTCTGCAGGAAACGCTGAAAAGTTTCAATATTGAAGCCAAAGTGACGAATGCCAGTCAGGGCCCCTCGGTCACCCGTTATGAACTGGAACCGGCAGCGGGGGTACGCGTGAGCCGGATTGTCGGTCTGGCCGATGATATCGCCTTAAATCTGGCGGCGACACAGGTCTTTATTGAAGCACCGATTCCCGGAAAGGCTGCCGTGGGCATCGAAGTACCGAATAAAACACGTACAGGGGTCAACCTGCGCGATGTCCTCGATACAAATGAATTTAAGAATGCCGCCAGCGGCGTACCCGTAAGTCTGGGCAAAGATATTGCCGGGAATCCGGTCATTGCCGATCTGACCAAGATGCCCCACCTCCTCGTCGCCGGTACGACCGGGTCCGGCAAGAGTGTCTGTATTAACACGTTCATTGCCAGTATCCTGTTTAAGCAGCGTCCGGAAGATGTCAAACTCGTGTTGATCGACCCGAAGGTCGTCGAACTGTCTGTATATAATGGCATTCCCCATCTGATGACACCGGTCGTCACGGACCCCAAAAAAGCAGCCAATGCACTGCGCTGGGCTGTCCGAGAAATGGATGACCGCTATAAGCGGTTTTCCCAGGGCTTTGCCCGCGATATCAAGAGTTTCAATGAAAAATATCCCGATGAAGCCATGCCGTATGTGGTCATCATCATCGATGAAATGGCAGACCTCATGATGGCGGCCTCCAGTGACGTGGAAGATTCCATCTGCCGTCTGGCGCAGAAAGCCCGGGCCTGTGGCATGCATCTGGTCCTGGCTACCCAGCGTCCTTCCGTCGATGTCATCACCGGCCTCATCAAGGCCAATATTCCGAGCCGCATCGCGTTCCGCGTCTCCAGCCAGACCGATTCCCGTACTATCCTGGATATGGGCGGCGCTGAAAAACTGATTGGCAACGGCGATATGTTTTACTTCCCGACGGGTGCCCCAAAACCAATCCGGGTGCAGGGAGCATTCATTTCGGATGCAGAAATCGAACAGCTGGTCACGTTCATAAAAAATCAGAACACGGCAGAACCGAAGTACGATGAATCGATCCAGCAGTCCTCCGGTGAAAGCAGCGGGGACACGGCCGGATTTTTTGAAGATGAACTGATGCCCCAGGCCATCGATATGGTCCTTGAGACGGGACAGGCATCTTCTTCCATGCTGCAGCGCCGGTTCCGTGTCGGATTTACCCGGGCGGCCCGCATGATTGATACCATGGAAGCCATGGGAATCGTCGGTCCCAATGAAGGAAATAAGAAGCCCCGGGAAATCATCATGTCACCGGCGGAAGTACAGGAAAAATTCTTCCATAAGGATACGTGATATCATTTTTTCCGGGAATAGTATATAATTAACTATGTATGCGCAGGCATGCTCAGTATAAGGGGGCGGTTCTTTGTCTTCTATCGGCAGAGTGTTACAGCAGGAAAGAGAACAGCAGGGACGTACACTGAAAGAAGTGTCCGATGCTGTCAATATAAAGGAAGCCTATCTCGATGCCCTGGAAAAGGAAAATTTTGATGTCATCCCCGGTGCTGTTTTCGTCAAAGGGTTCATCCGGACCTATGCAGAGTATCTGGGACTGGACGGCGCAGAACTGGTTACAGCCTATAAAAAGGATGTCGTGGCGAGAAAACCGAAACCGGAAGTGCGCCCTGTGGCAGAGAACCCGGAACGGGCAGGAAGGGAAGAATGGCAGAAAGAACGGAACCGGCAGAGCAAATGGCAGGGTATCACCATTTTGTCGGGGATTATTTTGTTTCTGCTGCTCATTATCTGGTTACTTTTATAAAAGAGGAAACATATGAACGAGGAATTTCTGGTGACCAGCCGGGCCGATATGGAACGGCGCGGCTGGGACCAATTGGATTTTGTATATATCAATGGCGATGCCTATGTAGATCATCCCGGCTTTGCGGCGGCTGTAATCGGCAGGGTGCTGGAGAGCCGCGGCTACCGCGTGGGGATTATCTCCCAGCCGGACTGGCATAGCGCGGAACCATTCAAAGCACTGGGACGGCCCCGTCTGGGGGCTTTGATTACAGCAGGCAATCTCGATTCCATGCTGAATGAAAAAACAGCGGCTAAAAAGTTCCGCAGCACCGATAACTATTCGCCGGGAGGCATAGCGGGGAAACGGCCGGAACGGGCCACCATCGTATATGCCAACCGGATGCGCGAGGCCTATAAGGATGTCCCCATCATCATCGGGGGCATTGAGGCCAGTCTGCGCCGTTTTGCTCATTATGATTACTGGTCCGACAAAGTACGTCATTCCATACTTCTGGACAGCAAGGCAGATATCCTGAGTTATGGTATGGGTGAACATTCTGTTGTGGAAATTGCCGATGCCCTGGCAGAGGGGAAGACCGTAGCAGAAATGTATCACATCCGCGGCATCTGCTATGTGACCAGCCGGCCGCCTATATCGGAAAAAACCGTACTTTGCCCGTCCTATGAAGAAGTGAAGGAAGACAAAAAAGCATTTGCCAGAGCCTTTAAAATACAGTATGAGGAGCAGGACCCTTTCTATGGCCGGACGATCATACAGCCATCGGAAAACCGTTATGTCGTCCAGACTCCGCCGGCTCTGCCCCTTACGACGGAAGAAATGGATGCCGTCTATGAACTGCCTTTTACACGGCGGTGGCATCCCGATTACGATGCCTGCGGCGGCGTACCGGCCCTGCATGAAGTGCAGTTCAGTCTGACCAGCCACAGGGGCTGTTTCGGGCACTGCCATTTTTGCGCTATTACCAGTCATCAGGGGCCGATCGTCCAGAACCGCAGTCATGAATCCCTGATCCGGGAAGCCGTGCATATGACCCATCTTCCCGGGTTTAAAGGGTATATCCATGATGTGGGCGGACCGACGGCGAATTTCCGTCATCCGGCCTGTCAGAAACAGCTGACAGCCGGCGTGTGCCGGGACCGTCACTGCATCGGCAGTGAAACCTGTCCCAATCTGGATACGTCCCATGACGATTATCTGAAATTATTGCAGGAAATCCGCCGTGTACCCGGCGTCAAAAAAGTATTTGTCCGTTCCGGACTGCGCTATGATTATCTTCTGGCAGATCATAATAAAAAATTTGTAGAAGAATTGTGCCGGTATCACGTCAGCGGCCAGCTGAAAGTGGCACCGGAACACGTCGTAAAACACGTAACGGACCTGATGGGAAAGGCTGATGTACATGCCTTTCTGACTTTTAAAAACTGGTTTGACGAAGCCAATCGCAAACTGGGAAAGAAACAGTATCTCGTACCGTACTTTATGTCCAGTCACCCGGGCTGTACTCTTGCCGATGCCATCACCCTGGCAGAGTTTTTGCGGGATATGCATATGCAGCCCGAACAGGTACAGGATTTCATCCCCACTCCGGGGAGCCTCTCGACGGCCATGTATTACACGGGCATGAATCCGCTGACCGGTGAAAAAGTCTACGTGGCCCGGCGCCCGGAAGAAAAACAGATGCAGCGTGCTCTTATGCAGTACAAAAATCCTGCTAATTATGATATTGTCTACAAGGCGTTGTGCGTTGCGGGAAGGCGGGATCTGATCGGCTACGGCAGCCATTGTCTGATTCCTCCCCACCGGCCGGGAAAAGCGCGGATGGAAAAGGCTCCGGGAATGACAGGGAAACGCCGGCCCGGAAAGTCAGGCCAAAAGGGCAGAACGCCGCAAAAACGGCAGCGTCATGGATTCAGGTGATTTCATGAAAAAATATTTACCGACACTGGCTATCGTACTGTTTGTACTGGCTGTGCTGGGATTCAGCAATATATTACTGGAAAAGCAGCAGGAAGAAAAAGCGCAGGAAGCGTACCGGGCAGAACGGCACTTAGTCGTATATTCCGACATGCCTGCCGATGTAAACAGTGCCCTGGCCAGGACCTTTTATAAAGATACGGGTCTGCGGGTGCAGATTGAAACGCGGACAGATGACGAACTGCAGGCACTGGCTGACGATGTGGCGTCTGATGCCGGGCCGGATATGGTCATTGCGTCTGAACCAGTATTGAAAGATCTGCAACAGGCCTCTGTGTTCGTCCCCTACGCGTCACTGGCTACGGAAAGCGTTCCCTATGCATTTAAAGACGCTGACGGATATTGGACGGGCGCCTGGTATGATCCCATGGTTTTCGTCGTGAGCCGGGCGTATTATGAACGCCGTGGCAATGAACTGGAAACATGGAATGATCTGCTGACCGATCCGGAAATGGTTCTGGCTTTTCCTGATCTGGCAGCGACGGATATGGCAGGCGACTTCCTCTGTTCCTATGTAGAGGTTGCCGGGACAGCCGAAGCCAGCCGGTACTTCAAGGCTCTGCAGCCCCATATTGCATCATATGCCAAGACGATGTCGCCCATCGTGCGCCGCGTCGCGGCCGGTGAAGCCGATATGGGCGTTGCCAGTGCCATGACGGTCCGGCAGTTTTTGCGGGACAAAGCACCGGTTGTCATGCTGTATCCCCAGGACGGGACATCATACTGGCTCTACGGCCGGGGCACGACGAAATGGTGTACCGATTGGGAACTGGCCCCGGTCTTTGCTGACTGGTTGTTGTCGCGGAGCGCTCTTACGCTCCTGCATCAGAATACGCTGTTCCTGACGACAGCCAGTGACGTGCTGCCGAAAGAATTAGATGGACGCAACCGGTATCCTGTGCTTTTCCCAGTCCGCAAACTGTATACGGATCAGGGCAGGAAAAATGTACAGGATTGGTGGATTAAAACTATTCGATTTGGAAAGGAACCATAAGATACATGGAAAAAATTGGGTTTGTCAGTCTGGGCTGTTCAAAAAATCTCATCGATACAGAAGTGATGCTGGGCATTCTGCGGGACCGTCATATGGAAATCACCGATGATCTGGAAGAAGCGGATATCATCATCGTCAATACCTGTACGTTTATTGAAAAAGCAAAACAGGAATCCATCGATACGATTCTTCAGGCGGCCCGGTATAAAACAGAAGGCCGGTGCCGGATACTAATCGTGACAGGATGTCTGAGCCAGCAGTATAAAGAAGAACTGATGAAGGAAATGCCGGAAATCGATGCTTTGCTGGGCACGGGTTCATGGGACCGGATCTGGGATGCCATCGATACCGTAAAGAAAGGCAGAAAAGCCTGTTTCATGGATAATGTCAGCCATTTGTACAATCAAAATACGAGCCGACTGCGTACGACGCCATCGTACAGTGCCTACGTCAAAATCGGGGAAGGCTGCAATAACGGTTGTTCCTTCTGCATTATCCCCCATGTCCGGGGCCGGTTATACAGCCGCCCTGTCGATTCCGTCGTGGCGGAAGTACAGCAGCTGGCTTCTGAAGGCGTAAAAGAAATCAATCTCATTGCACAGGATACGACCAGCTATGGTGTTGATCTGGCCGGCCATTCCCTGCTGCCGGATCTGCTGCGCCGTCTGGTAACTATCGACGGTATCCGCTGGATCCGACTGTTTTATCTCTATCCTCATTATTTTACGGATGAACTGATGGAACTGATTGTCAAAGAGGATAAAATATGTCCCTATGTCGATCTGCCGCTGCAGCATATTTCCCAGTCTGTCCTGGAACGCATGAACCGCCGCGATTCGGAAGACGATGTACGGCATCTCATGAAGAAATTATGCAGTCATGGCCGGAAGCTGACCTTGCGGTCTACGTTCATCGTGGGCTTTCCCGGCGAAACAGAAGAAGAATTCCGTGAACTCTGTGACTTTGTCAAAGAAACGGAATTCGATGATGTAGGCGTCTTTACCTACAGCCGGGAAGACGGGACACCGGCAGCCCGTATGGACAATCAGGTACCGGAAGAAGTCAAAGAAGAACGGTATCATCAGCTCATGGCCATTCAGGCCAAAGTATCGGAACATCGCAATCAGGAACTGGAAGGTTCTCTTCATACGATGCTCGTCGAACGGGTAGAAGAGGAACAGGGTGTCTGCCAGGCCGTCGGGCGCATTGAAATCCAGGCCCCCGATGTAGATGGTCTGACTTATCTGGAAAATGCAGAGGGCGTACAGCCCGGGGATATGATCCCCGTACGGATTTCCCAGGGATTTGCCTATGATCTGGTTGCAGAACGGGCTGAATGATGAGGTGACACTATGTTTGTCGAAGTGGTGACGACTGGCTCAGAACTGCTTCTGGGTGAAATCGTCAATGAAAATTCCCGGTATCTTTCGCGGGAATTGAATGCTCTCGGGTATTCTGTCATATATCATACGACAGTAGGGGATAATCCAGAACGCATGGAAGGCGTACTTCGTACGGCCCTGCAGCGGGCTGACATCGTGATAACGACAGGGGGCCTCGGTCCGACACAGGGTGACATGACAAAAATCATCGGTGCCAGAGTCATGGGAGTACCCCTCGTGTATCATGAAGAGATTGCCGAAGCAATCGGACAGTGGGTCACGGCTCATCATCCGGAACGGAAACTGACAGAAAATCAGAAGCGGCAGGCCATGATTCCCGAAGGTGCCGTCATTTTTTCCAATGGCGCCGGGACAGCTCCGGGTACAGCACTGAAAAAAGGAGAAAAGCTGCTGGTCCATCTGCCAGGCCCGCCGCTGGAAATGCGCTGGATGTTTGAACACCGTCTGAAACCGTACCTGCTCAGGACGTTTGGTTCCCAGGGATATATTGAATCTCTGTATATCAAAATCTATGATATGGGAGAAGCCTTTATTGAAGACAGGCTGATGGACCTTATTAAGGGGCAGTCCAATCCGACACTGGCCATGTACGCACGGCCCGGTTTTGTGGAGGTCCGCGTAACTGCCAGGGCACAGACGGAAGAAGAGGCGCAGGCACTGATGGAACCAGTACGGCAGGAATTGCAGAAACGGCTCCATCGCACAGCCGTAACCTATAATCAGGAAACGATGGCAGCCCTTCTGGGACGGATCCTGAAGGAAAAGAAACTTACGGTCAGCGCGGCAGAATCCTGTACGGGAGGGCTGGTAGGGTCCCTGATCACGGATGTGGCCGGCAGTTCAGCCTACTTCCTTGGATCGGCCGGCACTTATTGCAATGCCATGAAAGAACACATTCTCGGCGTATCGGCAGATACGCTGGCTGCCTATACAGAAGTCAGTCCCCAGACGGCTGCCGAAATGGCCGATGGCAGCCGCCGCCTGTATGGATCAGATCTGGCCATTAGTACGACAGGGATAGCCGGACCATCCGGCGGCAGTGAAGAAAAACCTGTTGGTCTGGTCTATACGGGGATTGCCGGCCCATGGGGAACGGTAACCCATAAAAACGTGTATCCCGGTGACCGGGAAGAAGTGAAGCGCCGTGCCGCAACACGGGCCGTCTATTATGCCGTTCAGTATCTTTTGGAACATACAGAACAGGAGTAAATTATGGAAGCAAAACAAACAGCACTGGAAAATGCTATGCGTAAAATTGAAAAGGATTTTGGCAAAGGGGCTATTATGCGCCTTGGTGACATAGCCGATAAAATGAATCTGGAAGTCATTTCATCGGGATCTCTTGCTGTCGATCTTGCTGTCGGTGTCGGAGGATATCCCCGTGGCAGGGTCATTGAAATCTACGGACCGGAATCGTCGGGGAAAACGACACTGGCTCTCCACGCCATTGCCTCGGCACAAAAAGGTGGCGGTATCGCCGCTTTTATCGATGCGGAACATGCTCTCGATCCGGTGTATGCCCGCCATCTCGGTGTCGATACGGCCAATCTGCTCGTTTCCCAGCCGGATAACGGGGAACAGGCTCTGGAAATTACGGAAGAACTCGTCCGTAGCGGCGCTGTCGATATTATCGTCGTGGACTCTGTAGCAGCCCTGGTACCGAAAGCGGAAATCGAAGGGGAAATGGGCGATTCCCACGTAGGTTTGCAGGCGCGCCTCATGAGTCAGGCACTGCGTAAACTGACGGGCATCATTTCCAAATCCAAGGCCATCGTCATTTTTATCAACCAGCTCCGCGAAAAAGTCGGCGTCATGTTCGGCAATCCGGAAACGACGACAGGCGGCCGGGCTCTCAAGTTTTATGCCTCAATCCGCATGGAAATCCGCAAGGGAGAAGCTATCAAGCAGGGCGGTGAAGTCATTGGCAACCGGGCACGGGTAAAAGTCGTCAAAAATAAAGTAGCACCGCCATTCCGTAACTGTGAATTCGATATCATGTATGGAACAGGGATTTCGCGGGAAGGGACTATTCTCGATCTGGGATCTTCTATGGATATCATCGAAAAGAGCGGGACCTGGTATTCCTATAAGGGAGAACGGCTGGGACAGGGCAAGGAAAATGTCAAACTGTTCCTGAAAGAACATCCGGAAATTGCCGATGAAGTGGAACATATCATCCGTGATACGCTGGCGGCAGAACCGGAAAAATTTGATGCTGTCGTCGAAGAAGTCCATGAAGCAGAAGAAGCCGGAACAGATGATACACTGACAGAATCTTCCGGAGAAGTTTGATAATGGATTATAATGAAGCTTATGCCAGGGCACTGCGTCTGCTGAATGTCCGCTTTCTCAGCGAAGGAGAACTGCGCCGTAAGCTTAAAGTCCGCCATACCGGTGATGAGGTCATCGATGAAGTCCTGGAGACACTGCGGCAGGAGCATTTTGTCGATGACCAGCGCCTGGCAGAGGCAGTGTATGCCTATTATGCCCGTAAAGGGCAGTATGGGCACCGCTATATCGTCAGCCGGCTGCAGAAGCGGCAGCTCCCGATGCCGGAAGATACGCCCCGCGTCGATGAACCGGCTGTGGCGGAACAACTGGTATCCCGGCGTTTCAAAGACGGGACCGATTCCCGCAAGATAGCCCGGTTTCTCCAGTACCGCGGTTTTTCACCTTCTGTCATCAGGGAAATCCTCAGTGACCGGGGTTGGTAAAACATGGATATTATGCCGTTGGATGGCTTATAATTTGTTCATACGGCCTATGAGTTTAACTTGACATCAGTATAAAAAAAATTTACAATTATAGGAGCCGGTTTTCTATACTGGTCATATATTTTGCATAATTGCAGGTTTTTTGAAAATGATGTAAATGAAATAATTACACATATAAAAAGCCGGACGCATGTTCGGCTTTTTATGGTGAAAAGGGGGTGAAAACTGAATATGTTAGCGATTATTGCTGCAGCCGTAGCCTGTGGAATCATCGGTGTCGGGACGGGCTACTTCTACCGCATGAAGATTGCCGAAGGCAAAATCGGAAAGGCGGAAGTAGAAGCGGAACGCATTATTTCTACGGCACGGCAGAATGCAGAATCACGGAAAAAGGAATTGGTCCTCGAAGGGAAGGAAGAAATCCATAAGCTGCGCAGTGATGCGGAACGGGAAAACAAGGAACGCAGAAATGAACTGCAGCGCATGGAACGGCGCCTGTTGCAAAAAGAGGAACATCTGGATAAGAAATCCGATTCCATGGAAAAACGCGATGAAGCTCTGCAGCGCAAGGAAGAAGAAATTACCAGGACACAGGAAAAAATCGAGTTGCTGCACAGCCAGCAGATGGAAGAACTGGAACGTATTTCCGGTCTTACCTATGATGATGCCAAAGAACTCCTGCTGAACAACGTAAAGACAGAAGTGAAGCACGAAACGGCTATGCTCATCAAGAGCCTGGAAGAAGAAGCCAAAGAAGAAGCGGAAGGAAAAGCCCGTGAAATCATTTCTACGGCTATTCAGCGCTGCGCTGCTGACCACGTGGCGGAAACGACTGTTTCTGTAGTGGCACTGCCCAATGATGAAATGAAAGGCCGTATCATCGGGCGTGAAGGCCGTAATATCCGGGCCATTGAAACACTGACCGGTGTAGATCTGATCATCGACGATACGCCGGAAGCTGTCATCTTGTCTTGTTTTGATCCTATTCGTCGTGAAGTAGCCCGGATTGCACTGGAAAAACTGATTGCTGATGGGCGTATTCATCCGGCACGGATAGAAGAAATGGTAGAAAAAGCCCGTAAGGAAGTCAACCAGAAAATACGCGAAGCCGGTGAACAGGCGACGTATGAAACGGGTGTGCATGGGCTGCATCCGGAACTGGTCAAGATACTGGGCCGTCTCCGGTACCGTACGAGTTATGGCCAGAATGTCCTGCGCCATTCTATCGAAGTATCCCAGCTGGCAGGTGTCATGGCCGCTGAACTGGGTGTAGATGAAAACCTCGCCAAGCGGGCCGGCCTGATTCATGATATCGGCAAAGCGCTGGACCATGAAATGGAAGGGACTCACGTATCCATCGGGACAGAAGTCGCCAAGAAATATGGCGAATCCAAACTGGTGGTCAATTGTATTGCATCGCATCATGGTGATGAAGAACCGAAGAGCGTAGAAGCCGTCCTCGTTTCGGCAGCGGATGCTGTTTCGGCAGCACGGCCGGGAGCAAGACGGGAAACACTGGAAAATTATCTGAAGCGGCTTACAAAACTCGAAGAGATCGCAGAATCCTTCGATGGCGTAGAAGATTGCTTTGCTATACAGGCTGGCCGCGAAATCCGCGTAATGGTTAAGCCTGAAAAACTGGATGAAGCCGATTGTGTCCTCCTCGTCCACAACATTGTGAAACGAATCGAGGCAGAACTGGAATATCCGGGACAAATCAAAGTGGTAGTCATCCGGGAAACACGGATGATTGATTATGCAAAATAAGAGGAAATACAGCCCCTGCCAGTACTGGCAGGGGTATTTTTTAGATGAAACTGAGTAATGTAAAAGTTTAATGTAAAAGTTTTTTGAAAAAAGACTTGCCAAACCATAGTGCACATGGTATAATTGTTTTCGTTCGAGGCACTAAGCCTTGAATATATGAAACGGCCTCGTGGTGTAGCGGTTTAACATGTCGCCCTGTCACGGCGAAGATCGTCGGTTCAAATCCGATCGAGGTCGCCATATTCGCTCAGGTAGCTCAGTCGGTAGAGCAGGGGACTGAAAATCCCCGTGTCGGCGGTTCAATTCCGTCCCTGAGCACCACTCATAAGCGGAAGTAGCTCAGTGGTAGAGCACCACCTTGCCAAGGTGGGGGTCGCGAGTTCGAGCCTCGTTTTCCGCTCCATATTATGGCGGCATAGCCAAGCGGTAAGGCAGAGGTCTGCAAAACCTTCATCCCCAGTTCGATTCTGGGTGCCGCCTCCATAATTTTCTTTTACGTCATGCCGAGGTGGCGGAACTGGCAGACGCAACGGACTTAAAATCCGTCGGATAGAAATATCCGTACCGGTTCGATTCCGGTCCCCGGCACCATTTAAACAACACATTGCACTGAGCATGATGGGTTTCGGCTGATGGCTCTGGCAACTTAAAGGTTTGGATGTAAATCCAAGCCTTTTTTGTAATTATGCTTTATGTACTTCTTTCATGACGGGATTGGCGGTATATATGGAAGAATATCGATACAAAGTATCGGATTTTGAAGGCCCACTGGACCTGCTGCTGTATTTGATTGAAAAAAACAAGGTTGATATTTATAATATCCCTATCGTTACGATTACAGACCAGTTCAATGAATATGTCCGGCAGATCGATACCTTCGATGTCAATTATGCCAGCAAGTTTTTTGTCATGGCGGCTACGCTGCTGCAGATAAAATCCCGGCTCCTGCTCCCTAAACCGCCCAGACTGGAGGAAGAGGAAGAAGATCCCCAGGAACTGCTCATCCGTCAGCTGGTGGAATATAAACGGATGAAGCAGATTGCTTCCGTCGTAGCGGAATTATGGGATAAGAGACAGCTCATGGAAAGCAGGGAACGGACGCCGATGCCGTTCGAAAAACAATTTTCGGGCAGTATTGATAAAAAAGCCCTCTATGCTGCTTTTCAGGCCGTTTACGAGGCGCTTCCGGAAAAGAAGACTGTAGAAATTCATCTACAGCAGGAAATATACAGTGTCAGTGAATGTATGCAGCGCGTAGAATATGCCCTGCATCAGGCGTTGCGGCCTGTCCCGGTGCGGCAGATTTTTCAAAGCTGCCGTACGAGAACGGAACTGGTCGTCGTATTTCTGGCGGTACTGGAATTGCTGAAAATCGGCCGGTGCTGTACACTATCAGAAGGAGAGGATGGAAATGCAGCATCCCTGCGATATATCCCGCACGGAGCATCATGAACCGACGGCGGTACTGGAAGCGTTGCTGTTTCTCAGCGGCCAGCCGCTCAGCCTGCCAGAACTATGCACCCATACCGGCTGGAGCGAGGAGAAAGCAGAGCAGACAGCACATACTCTCGCCGCTATTCTGCGCGATGAAAAACGGGGACTGACTCTCATTCAGGTAGCGGGAGGGTATCAGCTGGTTACACGGCCGGAGCTGCATGATGAACTGCAGTGGGTCCATAAGACGACGGCCGAATTATCTCCTATGGCACTGGAGGTGCTGGCAATCATCGCCTTCCGGCAGCCTGTGACCCGGGCTGATATTGAAAAAATACGGGGCGTTTCTTCAGAACGCCTGATAGCGTCACTGCTGCAGCAGGGGCTGATCCGTGATCTGGGCCGGAAAGATACGCCAGGCCGTCCTATCATATACGGTACCAGCGCATATTTCCTGGAATGTATCGGCATGGATTCTCTGTCCGATCTGGCCCGGCAGGTTCCGGAAGAATTGCTGCAGGAACCTGCAGCAGATGCAGAGACAGTAAAACAAGAAGAGAAGATATCTACGGAGGAAGAACATGAAGGAACGCTTACAAAAGGTAATGAGTAACTGTGGCGTCGCCTCGCGGCGGGCATCAGAACAGATGATCCTCGACGGCCGCGTACGGGTCAATGGCGTCATCATCCGGGAACTGGGAACGAAAGCAGATCCGGAAACTGACATCATACTGGTAGATGGAAAACGTCTGGAAGCAGAAAAAAAGTTATATTACCTGTTCAATAAACCCAAAGGCGTCATTACGACTGCCCATGATGACCAGGGCCGTGAAACGGTCATGGATTATTTTAAGAAAATCACGGAGCGGATTTATCCCGTAGGCCGTCTGGATCAGAATACAGAAGGACTGCTGCTCATGACAAATGACGGGGAACTGGCCAACATCCTCATGCATCCCAGTAAGCTTGTCGATAAGACCTACGAAGTAAAAATCAAAGGCCATATTGCCGATACGGTACTGCAGCAGCTGGCCGACGGCGTGGAACTGGAAGATGGCATGACAGCCTCGGCTATCGTCTGCTATAATGGATACGATAATCATACCGGTATCACCAATGTGGAAATTACCATCCATGAAGGCAGGAACCGGCAGGTACGCCGTATGTTTGAACATTTTGGCTTTAAAGTGCATAATCTGCGGCGTGTACAGTATGCTTTCCTGACTTTGAGCGGTGTCAAGCGGGGGGCTTACCGGCCCCTTACGGCAGAAGAAATAAAGGAATTATACAAATATAAATAAGGTGTTAGTAACGATGAAACAGGTTATAGTCGTCGGTGCAGGTGCTGCAGGCATCTTCGCTGCCCTGGCAGCTTCTTCCAGAGGAGCCAGCGTACAGCTTTTTGAAAAAAATGATATTGTAGGGAAAAAGATGGGCATTACAGGCAAAGGCCGCTGCAATCTGACCAATACGGCGCCTATGACAGAATTCATTGCCCGGACGCCGGGGCACGGAAAGTTTCTCTTCAGCGCCTACCGCACTTTTAGTAATGAAGACCTCCTCCGGTGTGTACATCAATGGGGACTGGCTACGAAAGAAGAACGGGGCGGCCGGGTCTTTCCTCAGTCGGACAGTGCCATTGAAGTGCGCAAACTCCTGTATCACCAGCTGCTGAAACAGCATGTGGAACTTCATTTGTGTGAAGGCGTGCTCAATCTGAGCCGTACGGATGCGGGATTCGCGGTCCGGACAGACCGGGGAACCTACACGGCAGATGCCTGCATCATTACGACGGGAGGGCTTTCCTATCCCGTTACCGGCTCCAGCGGCGACGGGTTCCGCTTTGCCAGGAAACTGGGCCATATAGTTACCCCGTTGAAACCCTCCCTGATTCCCTTTGTGACGGAAGAAACGTGGGTGAAAGACCTGGCCGGGCTATCGCTGCGGAACGTCGAGGTTTCCCTATGGAAACACGGAAAAAAGCTGGCTTCCCAGTTTGGGGAAATGCTCTTTACTCATACAGGTGTTTCCGGACCGGTCATTCTCATGCTGAGCAGCCAGGCAGCGCATAAACCGAAATGGGAATTTCCCATGCAGCTGCGTATCAACCTGAAACCAGCTCTGACACCGGAAATGCTCGACGCCCGGATACAGCGGGATTTTCAAAAATATCTGCGCAAACAGGCTGTCAACGGGCTGCAGGATCTGCTGCCACGTCATCTGATTCCCTATGTCCTCGAACAGGCAGGAATCCCGGAACAGACACTGATCAATCAGATTACCCGTACCCAGCGTCAGGATCTGGTAACGGTACTCCAGGCTTTTTCCCTGACTCTGACCGGTACGCGTCCTATTGAAGAAGCCATTGTAACGGCTGGCGGCGTGTCCGTACGGGAAATCAATCCCGGGACGATGGAATCGAAAAAAATCCGGAGCCTTTATTTTGCCGGCGAAGTGATAGACATCGATGCCTTCACGGGAGGCTATAATTTGCAGGCAGCTTTTTCGACAGGCTATGTGGCAGGCTGCGCTGCGGCAGAGGAGGAAGCAGACGAATGAGAAAAATTACGGTTGCTATCGACGGGCCGGCTGGTGCAGGAAAAAGCAGTGTTGCGAAGATGGTGGCAAATCGGTTACACTATCTGTATATCGATACCGGGGCCATGTATCGTGCCTTTACCTGGGCCATGCTGGAACAGCATGTCGATATAGAGGATGAACAGGCCGTACGCCAGCTGACGGATTCCATCCAGATCCGTCTGGAACCCGGGGCAGATATATGCCGCGTCTATGCAGACGGACAGGAAATAACAGAAGAAATACGCACGCCTTTCATCTCTTCTCATGTTTCCCAGGTGGCAGCACTTGCAGTAGTACGTACAAAACTGGTACAATTGCAGAGAGACATGGCAAAAGGCGGAGGCGTCATTCTGGACGGCCGCGATATCGGTACGGTAGTCCTGCCCCGGGCAGATCTCAAAATTTATCTGACTGCATCCGTTGCGGCGCGGGCCAGACGGCGGTTCCTGGAATTAAAGGAAAAAGGCAGTACGGAAACACTGGAAGATATTGAAGCCAGCATTGCTGCCAGAGACGATATGGATTCCCATCGGGCTGTCAGCCCGCTGAAACGGGCTGATGACGCTGTCCTGGTGGATAACAGCAATCTTACGCTGGAAGAAACGGCGGACTGTATCTGCCGGATGATTGAAGAAAAACAGTAAGGAAGCAGAGACATGAGAAATTTTTTCTACGCTATTATCCGGTTTCTCTTTAATCTGGTTACCTATACCTGGCTGGGCATGCAGGTCGCGGGAGAGGAACATATTCCGGAAAAAGGCGCATTCATTGTTGCCTCCAACCATGCCAGCTATTTTGACCCGCCTCTGATAGGGACGGCAATGCGCCACCACCTGATTCACTTCATGGCAAAAGAGGAGTTATTCCATAACCCTCTTATGGGCTGGTTCCTGCGCTATGTCGGTACCTTTCCGGTGCACCGTGGCCGCGTGGACCGCAAAGCGCTGGTAGAAGCGCTGCGGGTGCTGAAACAAGGCTGCGTACTGGGAATATTCCCGGAAGGGACGAGCCGCGATCAGGGGAAGCTGGGAAAATTCCATGAAGGAATGGCAGCTATCGCTATCCGGGCCCAGGTCCCGGTCCTTCCGACAGCAGTCATCAATTCCCGGCATCTTCCGCACAAACAGGGCCCCGTACGGGTCGTGTTCGGTGAGCCGGTCCTGCCCCCCGTTTTAAGCCGGCAGAATAAAGAAAAAGAACGGGACATCATCCATCAGTTTTCAGAAGATATCCGCAGCCGGATTCTGGACCTGATCAACCAGCACGGAGGAGAAAATATGTCATGAATGTATATGTAGCTGATGCCTGCGGCTTCTGTTATGGTGTGCGCCGGGCTGTGGAAATGGCTTCTTCTGCTGCTAGTGGTACTCATACGCTGGGGCCAATCATCCATAACCCCCAGGTAGTAGCCAGACTGGCTGAACGGGGCGTATCACCGGTAGACTCGCTGGATTCTCTCCAGAGAGGGGATACGATCCTCATCCGTTCCCACGGAGTAGGACCAGATGTATACCGGGAAGCAGAAGAAAAAGGGCTTAACGTTGTCGATGCGACGTGCCCTCATGTGAAAAAAGCACAGCAGGATGCGAAAAAAATCATCGAAAAAGAAAAAAATCTTATAATTATTGGCGAAAAAGCCCATCCAGAAGTAATTAGTATTTCACAATGGGGGGCAAATCGTGCTATTATATTAGATAGGGAAGAAATGGCCCAGGCTCTGCCTCCTATGGAACAGGCCGGGGTGGTCGTACAGACGACCTTTTCCCAGGAGCAATTTAAGCGCATCGAACGCATACTGGCAGATAAAATCGCAGACCTCACGGTGTACATGACTATTTGTACGGCGACGCAGCAGCGTCAGCAGGCAGCGATTGACCTGGCAGGAAAGATGGATGCCATGATCGTCATTGGCGGGAAAAACAGTGCCAATACCGGTCGCCTTGCACAAGTGTGCAGAGAACAGGGTTGCCCGACATACCATATTGAAACAGCAGCTGAATTGGATACGGCCTGGTTCAAAGGTATGAAAAATATAGGCATTACAGCCGGCGCTTCCACGCCGGATTGGATAATACAGGAGGTTGTTAATATTATGGAAAATTTGCAAGCAGAAGCCACAGAAGTAATGAGTGAAGAATTGTTGGACAAGTATGATTATGAAGAAAATCCAAAGAAAGGCGACGTAGTAAAAGGCACGGTTATTTCTGTGAACGATGATGCTGCCTATGTTTCCATCGGCACGAAAGCAGAAGCGATCCTGCCGAAAAAGGAAATGGCTGTACCGGCACCGGAAAAAGCTAGTGATTTTGTCAAAGTCGGTGATGAACTGACCGTTGAAATTGCCAACAACATCAAAGAAGAAGGTGCTATTGTCGTTTCCCTCGTCAAGATGAAGAAGGTTGAAGACTGGAAAGAAGTACGCGAAGCATTTGAAAACGATCAGCTCGTTGAATGTACCGGTAAAGAAACCAATAAAGCCGGCCTTGTCGTATCCATCAAATCTCTGCGCGGGTTCATTCCCCTGTCCCAGGGCGATATCCGGTTCGTTAAATCTCTGGATTATCTCGTAGGACAGACATTCCAGGTAAAAGTCATCGATATTGACGAACATAAAAACCGCCTTGTCCTGTCCCGTAAAGCTGTTCTTGAAGCAGAACGGGAAGCAAAACGCGAAGAAGCCCTTAAACATATTGAAGAAGGCGCTGTCCTCGAAGGAACCGTCGTCAAGATTATGCCCTATGGCGCATTCATCGATCTCGGCGGCGTAGAAGGCCTGCTCCATATTTCTGATATTTCCTGGAAACGGATCAGTTCCGTCGATGCCGTACTCAAGCAGGGCGATAAACTGCAGGTCCTCGTACAGAAATTCGATAAAGAACGCGATCGTATTTCCCTGTCCCTGAAAGCACTGCAGAAGAACCCCTGGATTGCAGCCATCGAAAAATTCGAAGTTGGCGATGTCGTTAAAGGCGAAGTCAAGAAGCTGCTGCCTTTCGGTGCTATCCTCTCTATCGATCCGGAATTGCAGGGTCTTCTCCACATTTCTGAACTGACAGAAAAACGCGGTGCTTCTGTAAAAGACCTCTTGAACATTGGCGATATTCTGAACGTCAAGATCATTGGTATCGATACAGATAAGAAGAAGATTTCTCTCAGCGTCCTCGCTTTGCAGAAAGATGACGAAGAACGGGAAGTCCGCAATTATCTCGAAACAGCAAATCAGCAGGAAGAATCGGCCACAATTGGCGACGCTGTAGAAGATAAATAAGTATTCCTGGAAAAAGGATAGCCGGCGTGAACCGGTTATCCTTTTTTTTGGACAGGAATGTGTTATACAATAGTTCAGGAAAGGATGTATATATGTCGGATACATTACATGCGGTCATAGCCAGTGTGCAGGAAGGAAGCCGGGCGCAGAAAGAAGGATTGAAAGCCGGCGACACGATTGTTTCGGTCAATGGCCAGCCCGTAGAAGACCTGATTGATCTGAATTTTGCCCTGGCTGACGAAAAGGTACACCTGGTCGTACAAAACGGGGACAGTGTGCGGGACTGCTATTTTCAGAAGCGGTTTGGCGAAGACGTGGGCATTACTATGGAGAATGCCGTTTTTGACCATATACGCCAGTGCTGGAACAATTGCATATTCTGCTTCATTGCACAGATGCCCCAGGGAATGCGTCCGTCTTTATATGTTAAGGACGACGATTATCGCATGTCTTTCCTGACAGGCAGTTTTATCACCTTATCGAATCTGTCTGAAGAAGATATCCGCAGGATCACACGGTTTCATCTGTCTCCGCTCCATATTTCAGTTCATACGACGAACGGGGAACTCCGGCGGCGGATGATGCGGCAGGAACGGACAGATGATATTATGGACCACCTCCGGATCCTGGTACAGCATGATATTGATATGTACTGTCAGATTGTCCTTGTGCCGGGATATAATGATGGCGAAGAATTCAGCCGCACCGTACGTGACCTGGAATCGCTCCGGCCCAATGTGCTGGGGATAGCTGTCGTACCACTGGGAATGACGAAATTCCGCTCCGGCTGTATGCATCTGGACCCGGTGACACCAGAACTGGCCCGGGATATCATCAGGCGCGCCCAGCCTTTTGTACAGCGCAGCCGCAAAGAGGGCAGGGGGAGTTTCGTTTATCTGGCCGATGAATTTTATCTGAAAGGCGGCGTACCGCTGCCGGACAATGACTATTACGACAACTACGAACAGATTGAAGACGGCATCGGGATGCTGCGCCTGTTCGAACAGCAATGGCACAGCTGGGACGGACCGCTGCGTACGGCCTATGATCAGCCGAAGCGGCTGGCTCTCCTGACCGGTACGCTGGCAGCACCTTTTATCAGCAAGCTCGTACAGGAAGTACAGGTTGCCAATCTGGAAGTGACCGTTGTCCCCGTGGAAAACACTTATTTTGGCAGGCAAATCAATGTGGCTGGCCTCCTCACAGCCCAGGATATGCTTCATGCCTGGCAGCAGCTGGCCGGCGACTGGGATGGCCTTATTATTCCCGGCACAGCATTACGCAAAGGCGAAAATATCTTTCTTGATGATATGACCCTTACGGAATTTGAAGCCCGGGCCGGTGTGCCTGTCGGCGTCAGTGAATTTGCGCCGGAATTGAAGCAGCTTTTATACCATTGGCAGGAGAATAAGGAGTAAAATCATGTATAAACCATTAGTTGCCGTTGTAGGCCGGCCGAATGTCGGTAAATCGACACTGTTCAATGCAGTCGTAAAGAAACGGATTTCCATTGTCGAAGACATTCCCGGCGTTACGAGAGACCGCATCTATTTTGATGCAGAATGGCTGGGTCAGGAATTTACGATGATTGATACGGGCGGCATCGAGTTTGTCGATCAGGATAACCACTTTTTTACGAGTATGCGTTATCAGGCCGAACTGGCTATCCGCGAAGCCGATGTCATCATTTATGTCGTAGATGGCAAGACAGGTATCCAGCCCCAGGATGAAGAAATCGCACATATTCTGCGTTCCTGTGGCAAACCGGTAATCCTGGCGGTCAATAAAATCGACAGTGTAGAACAGGAAATCAATATTTACGAATTTTATAATCTGGGACTAGGCGACCCTATCGGCATTTCAGCGGTCAACCTCATGAATCTCGGCGACCTTCTCGATGAAGTGCTGAAATATATCAAGAAAGTGCCTGTTGATGAAGAAAGCGAAGACGCCATCCATGTTGCACTCGTAGGCCGGCCAAACGTGGGAAAATCGTCCCTGACCAATGCGCTTCTGGGGCAGGACCGGGTCATCGTCAGTAATATTCCCGGAACGACCCGCGATTCCATTGATACGCACTGGACATATAACGGGAATGAATTCATCCTCATCGATACGGCGGGGATGCGGCGCAAGGGCAAAATCGATTTGCCGGTGGAACGATACAGCGTGGTACGGGCACTGCGGGCTGTCGATCGCTCGGACATTGCGGTCCTCGTGCTGGATGGCGTAGAAGGTGTTACTGAACAGGATAAGAAAATAGCCGGTTATATTCATGAAGCTGGCAAGGGCTGCATCATCGTCGTCAATAAGTGGGATCTGGTGACCAAAGACAGCAAGACCAGCCTGAAATACACCGATGACATCCGCCGGGAACTGGCCTTTATGCAGTATGCCCCGATTTTATACGCTTCGGCTCTGACGAAACAGCGTGTCAACCGTCTGGCCGATCTGGTACAGTACGTATCGGAACAGCAGCATATGCGCGTTTCGACCAGCGTCCTCAACGAGCTCATTGAAGATGCCCAGCTTACCAATCCGGCACCGGCTAAAAATGGACGCCCCTTAAAGATTTATTATATGACACAGGCTTCGGTTGAACCGCCTACATTCGTCTTATTTGTCAATGATCCACAGCTTATCCATTTTTCCTATACCCGTTTCCTGGAAAACAAACTGCGGGAAACATTCGGGTTTGAAGGGACACCTATCCGGCTTATCCTGCGCGGCAAAAAGGGAGATGAAGAAGCGTGATAGAAGGAATACTCTGTCTCTTCCTCGCCTATGCAGGCGGTTCCTTCCCCAGCGGTCTGGTCATTGGCCATGTATTTTATCACACTGATATCCGTACGGAAGGAAGCCATAATACGGGTGCGACCAATGCCTATCGCGTCCTGGGGAAAGCCGGTGGACTGGCCGTCCTTATCCTGGATATCGCCAAAGGAATCCTGGGCGTCTGGCTTGGCCAGCAGGCGGGTATGCTCATCGCACCGGATCAGATAGAATTATGTATGATTGGCGGCGGACTGCTGGCGATTCTGGGTCATTCCTGTTCTCTGTTTATGAAATTCAAAGGCGGGAAAGGCGTGGCCACCGGCCTGGGGGTCATTCTGTATCTGGCTCCCTGGGAAACGCTCATCGTTTTTGCTGTCTGGTGTGTCATCGTAGCCTTCACGCGCATCGTTTCTCTCGGTTCTATCGTAGCGGCCATTCTGGTGCCGGTGACGATGTACCTTTTTCATGAACCGTTTGAAATCGTGGTATTTGGTATCCTGGCAGCGGCATTTGTCATTATCAGGCACCGTGCCAATATCGTTCGGCTCCTCCATGGTAATGAATTGAAAGTAGAGCGGATACACAAAAAATAACTGTGCCGGTTTCAGGATTTGTATTTGATATGTAAGGAAAAACGTGTATAATTAACATGTACGAGCAGGTGATGATGTGAGAATCATAGGCGGAAGTGCCAGAGGCAGGCAGTTAAAGTCCCCAAAGGGGATGCTGACCCGGCCTACACTGGACAGTACGCGGGAAAGTTTGTTTAATATTCTGGCTAACTATGGCCTGCAGGATGCGGCCGTACTGGATATTTTTGCTGGAACGGGAGCTCTCGGACTGGAAGCTCTCAGCCGCGGTGCTGCCCACTGTGTGTTTATCGATCATTATACACAGCACCTGATTCAGGAAAATGCCGATATGTGCGGGTTTTCCGGAAAATATGAGGTGCTGCGCATGGATATGAAACGTGCACTGGCCCGGCTGCGCGGGCGGACGTTCCAATATATCTTTGCCGACCCGCCGTACGATAAAAATCTGGTCAATGATACAATTTCTTTTATCTTTCAATATCAGCTGCTGGCTGCCGGCGGCCTGGTCATTATGGAACACAGCCGCCATGAAGATATATCGGAGAACCCGTTGTATAGCATTATCAGAGAAAAATCCTATGGAAAAGAAACGCGCGTCAGTCTTATCTGCCGCCGTCAGGAAGGGGAATAATTGTGCGTATCGGAATCTGTCCGGGCAGTTTTGATCCCGTGACGAACGGACATATCGATATATTTGAACGAGGAAGCAAGCTGGTTGACAAGCTGATTGTTGCCGTCTTCAGCAATCCGACGAAACAGCCCGTATTTACGATGGCCGAACGGGAAGAGATGCTGCGGGAAACGACGAAGCATATCCCGAATATTGAAGTGGCCAGTGCCGAAGGGCTGCTCAACGAATATGCCATGTCCCACGGAGCTACGATTATCATCCGCGGTCTCCGGGCACTCAGTGACTTTGAATACGAATTTCAGCGGGCTCTTCTCATGAAGCAGATTGAACCGGCTATTGAAACGGTATTCATCATGGCCAATACAAAATATTCGTATGTAAGTTCTACGGGAATCCGGGAACTGGCCTGCTTTGGAGGCAAGCTGGACGGCATGGTGCCGGATTATGTGGAACAACGCTTGAAAGTAAAATTTAAGGATAAATATAAGGTATAGGGGTGGACAACATGAATTCTGATAAGTTGTTGGAAGATTTGGAAAGTTTAGTACTGAATGCGTCAAAGATGCCCTTTACGAACAAAAAGATGATTGAAGAAGAAGAACTCCTTCAGATCATTGATGATTTGAAAGCATCCATGCCGGCTGAATTAGATGAATCCAAAAAAGTTCTGGCAGAAAAAGATAAAATCATTGCCGATGCCCAGCGCCATGCAGACAGTATGGTCGCCCAGGCAAAAGATTACATTGCCAAACTGACAGAAGAAAGTGAATTGGTACGGCAGGCACAGGAACATGCCAATCAGATTGTCATGAGTGCTACGAAATCCTCTGATGAACTCAAGAGCAGTTCCATTACGTATGCCGGTGACGTCTTGAAATATGTGGAATCCACATTGGAAAAGACACTGACCAGCATCCGTCAGAACCGGGAAAGCCTGCTTCAGTCCAATCGTCAGGATAATAGCAAACAGTGATGCAGTAAATCGGATTACAAGAGACCGTCACACGAAGAGAAATACTTTGTACGACAGTCTCTTTTTGCGTTAAGACATAAATAAGGCTGGAAGGCTCCGGCTGCTTGTATTTGGTACGATGCAGGGAGAAAACGATGAAAGAGATAACATCACGGGATAATCAGTGGGTCAGGATGGCCCATTCGCTTAAAAAGAAAAAGGGTCGTCAGGAGCAGCACCGGTTTTTGGCAGAAGGATACCGGCTGTTGTCAGATGCTATCCGGGTAGGCATTATGGATGGCATCTGCTTCGTTACGGAAAAAGGCATGCATCATGAAGGATTTGACGCATTCCTGGCAGAAGGAGAAACTTTAGGCTGGACATTTTTTCGTGTAACCGACAGTGTGTACGATAAAATAAAAGATACGGGGAATCCTCAGGGAATGGCGGCTATGCTGCCACTGTTTCCGTATACGCTCCAGGCACTGGATACGCTGGAATCTGACCGGCCCGTCCTCTATCTGGAAGATATTCAGGACCCGGGCAATCTGGGTACCATTCTGCGTACTGCCGCGGCCAGTAATGGCGCCGCTGTCCTTTTGAGCGAAGGCAGTGTCGATGTGTATAATGACAAGGCGATCCGCAGCGCCATGGGAGCCATATTCAAGGTCCCTGTCATACAGCACGTCACACTGGATGATCTGCTGGCATTCCGGAGGCGGAGTGGCCGTTTCCTGCTGGGTACGGCGCCCCTGGGGAAGGTGCGCTATACAGATGCGCCGTATGAAAAACCAGTCATTCTGGCGTTTGGCAACGAAGGAAATGGCCTGTCCCGTACGCTGCAGGAACAATGCGATGCCCTGATCACGATACCGATGAAACCGGATACGGAATCACTCAATCTCTCACTTTCTGCAGGAATTATCCTGTATAAGGCGTGGGAAATCAATGGATTTAAGGAGTAATGCCAATATGGATATAACCAGTATTTTAGAAGATTATAAAAAAGGGACACTGTCTCTGGAAGCAGCACAGGCAGCTCTGGCACAGGGCAGAAGTCCCCATACGGAACAGACGGCAGATCTTGGCTTTGCCAATATTGATCTGCAGCGTCAGGAACGGTGCGGATTTCCCGAAGTCGTATATTGTGCCGGAAAAACCGTAGACCAGTCTGTCACTATTTTATCCCTTTTGATGAAGCAGTATGACAATGTCATTGGCACGCGGGCCCCAAAAGAAGTCTATGACCGGCTGCTTCCTGATTTTCCGGACGTACAGTACGATAATCTGGCACGCATGGTTTATCAGCGCAAGGATACCACCATCGTCAATGGCGACAGGACGATTGCCGTCGTCACAGCTGGCACCAGTGATATTCCCGTTTCGGAAGAAGCGGCTCTTACGGCTGAAATCATGGGAAATAAGGTCATACGCGTTTACGACGTGGGCGTTGCCGGCATTCACCGCCTGCTGAACCGGGTCGATGACATACGGAAAGCCAATGTGGTCATTGTCGTCGCCGGCATGGAAGGCGCCCTGGCCAGTGTCGTCGGCGGGCTGGTGAGCCAGCCTGTCATAGCCGTGCCGACCAGCATCGGGTACGGTGCCAATTTCCATGGCCTGTCTGCCCTTTTGGCTATGCTCAACAGCTGTGCAGCCGGTGTCTCTGTCGTTAACATCGACAATGGATTTGGTGCCGGCCGCCTGGCGGACATATTGAACCGGATGAGGTGACGATGATGGAAACACTCTGGCAGATGGAAGCCAATATTGACGATATGAATCCCCAGAATATGGAATATATTTTCCGGTGCCTTCTGGATCTGGGAGTCAATGACGTGTGGGCCATGCCGATGCTCATGAAGAAATGCCGGATGGCCTCCATGCTTTGCGTTTTATGCCGGGAAGACCTTCTGGAAAAAGCAGCCGATATTATTTTTAAAGAAACGACTTCTGTAGGCGTCCGCTATTTTCCTGTCAGCCGCATCGCCTGCAGACGGTCTATACAGACTGTGACTGTATCAGGTGAAACGCTTCATTGTAAAATCTGCTGGTCCGGTGATGCAGTGACCAATATTTCTGCAGAATACGATGATTGCCGGGCTGCAGCCGTAAAGACCGGTATTCCACTGAAAGAATGGCAGCGTCGTGTCCTGGAAGCCGCCTGGCAGCGCTATGGCGGGAAAAAATATGAAGAGACAGCAACTTGAACAATGCGTTTCCTGAAGCGTCTCTCAGAGAAAAACAACTTGTCTCTTGCAAATAAACAATTGTCCGTGTATAATAGTGAATGAGTTCAAAAAAGGCGATTCTGATTATGAATAGATTAATTATCAATGCAGATGATTTCGGTATCCATCAGGAAGTAAACCAGGCTGTAGCCATTGGCTTTGATACTGGCATCCTGAGGAGTACATCCCTTCTGGCATCGGGGCCGGCGTTTCCTGAAGCCGTAGCCGTTGCCAGACAAAGACCGGGCCTGGGAATTGGCATCCATCTCTGCCTGGTCGGGGGCCTGCCGCCTGTTTTATCACCGCAGGAAGTTCCCAGTCTCGTCGATGAACGGGGCTTGTTCCCTGATAGTTACGGGGAATTTATGAAACGGGTATATACGGGCCGGATCCAGTATCAGGAGCTGTATCGTGAGCTGGATGCGCAAATGGAGAAAATCATGTCCCAGGGGCTTACCATTACCCATGTAGACAGTCATCAGCATCTGCATGTACTGCCACAAGTCTGGGTTATTGTACAGGCCCTGATGAAAAAATATCATCTCCACCGGCTGCGCATTCCCGACGAATCGTATCTTTTCAAGATGTGGACCGCCAATCCGGTCCGGGCTCTGGGCCGCGATGGCCTGACTTTTTTTGCCAGGAAGGCCCGTCGTGACGCACGGCATCTTGGATTTTCCATGGCCGATTATTTCTGGGGCATGGCAGACGGGGGAAATATGAACGAAACGAATCTGCGCTATATCATCGGTCAGATGCCCTTTGGCATACATGAAGTGATGATGCATCCCGGCTGTCATACATCCGTTCTCAGCCAGATATTCCATTGGGGATATCACTGGCAGGATGAATTAGCGGCCATCGTTTCACCGGGAATCCGTCAGCTCATCGAAAGCCGCCATATTGAACTCATCCATTATGGTAATCTGCCGTAAGTTACGGGAGTGGGGAGTGGTACGTATTGAATATATTGGTTACAGGCGGTGCCGGTTTTATCGGTTCACACCTCGTTGATACCTTAGTAGAAGCCGGTCATGATGTAACGGTATTGGATGATCTTAGCAGTGGCAGGAAAGAATATGTCAATCAGGCAGCCCGGTTCTGTCAGGGCGATGTCCGGGACACGGAAGCGCTGGACCGTCTGTTTGCCGGAACCGCTTTTGATGTTGTGTTTCATGGAGCAGACAAGACACAGGCCCCCTGTTCCATGTTCCATCCCCGGGAAGAAGCCGATGTCAGTATTCTGGGCCTGATCAATGTGCTGGAACACTGCCGCAGGCATGATGTGAAAAAGATACTTCTGTCTTCTTCGGCTGCTGTATATGGAAATCAGGAAAAAGGCCTGGCCGACGAAACAGCACCGGTACAGCCGCAATCCTTTTATGGACTGACGAAGGCAGCAGCAGAAGCCTATGCTGCTTTGTATCACCGTATGTACGGTCTGCCCTATGCTGTCCTGCGTTATGCCAATGTATATGGCGAACGTCAGGGAAGCGGCACGGAAGATGGCGTAGTCAGTCTGTTTTCCCGGGCGCTGGCAGCAGGAAATCCTATGACCATCTATGGTGATGGAAATCAGTCCCGGGATTTTATCTATGTCAGGGATGCAGCATCTGCCAGTATGGCTGCTATGGCCGCAGACGTCCCCAGCGGCATTTACAATATCAGTACTAAAATCGAAACGACCATCAATGCCCTGAAAGAAATATTGATGTATTTTGCCCAGATACGGACGGAAGTAACCTATGAAGAGGCAAGGAGCGGTGATATCTACCGGTCCGTCCTCGATAATGGGAAAGCTGTACAGACACTGAACTGGCGGCCGAAAACAAAACTTCTGCCAGGCTTGATGACGACGTTTTCTTACTTTTTAGGGAGGGATGAACTATGAAAAAGGATACGAGCCATAACTTCTATCTGGTCCGGGAAGACATCCTGCCAGAAGCGATAAAAAAAACAATCCGCGTCAAAGAAATCCTCAAGCATCATCAGAGCCATACCATCAATGAAGCGGTAAAGATGATGGATTTGAGCCGCAGTGCATATTATAAATATAAAGACTATGTTTTTCCGTTCCATGATGTCACACAGGGAAAAATCGTCACCTTATCGCTCATGATTTTTGATAAACCCGGTGAACTGTCCCAGGTGCTCAATACGGTCGCAGCCAGCAATGGCAGCATCCTGACCATCAACCAGGGCATTCCCCTGCAGGGAATGGCAGATGTCAGTATTTCTATTGAAACAAAGAATATGAATATTTCTGCCGATGAATTAATGAAGAAATTAGATAAACTGCCAGGAGTCAGCAAAGTTGATATTATCGGGCAGGCCTAAGGAGGGGGCTTTATGAAACACGTTGCAATTGCATTGTTGGGCTGTGGCACTGTTGGCAAAGGGGTTGTCGATTTATTGAGCCGCAACGGCCAGCTCATAGAAGAACAGCTGGATACGCATATCAGCATCAAACGGATACTCATCCGGGATTTACCGAAATATGAACGGATGGATCTGCCGGATACGATTGCCCTCACGACGGATTTCAACGATATCATCAATGACGATGAAATTGAAATCGTAGTCGAAGTCATGGGAAGTGCTGATTTTGCAAAAGAATGCATCGAACAGTGTTTCAAGCGGGGGAAGAGCGTAGTCAGTGCCAATAAAGACCTGATTGCTGATTATGGGATTCCGCTTTTGAAACTCAGTCAGGAAAATAATGTCGATTTCCAGTTCGAAGCCAGCGTAGCCGGCGGTATTCCGGTCATCCGTCCCATGTATTCGTCACTCAACAGCAACCGCATCGAGCGCATCATCGGTATCATGAACGGAACGACAAACTATATCCTGACCAACATGACCGAACGGGGCCTGTCCTATGAAGAAGCCCTGAAAGAAGCCCAGGACAAAGGGTATGCCGAAGCGGATCCGACCAATGATGTCAGCGGCTATGATGCGGCCCGTAAAATTGCTATTCTGGCAACACTGGGATTCCATTCGGCTGTCACGTTCCGCGACGTCGCCGTAGAAGGCATCGAGAAAATCACTCATGAAGATATCGCCCATGCCACAGAAATGGGATATGCCGTGAAGCTGCTGGCCATTGCCCAGCAGAATGACGATGGGATTTCTCTCAATGTCCACCCGGCCTTTATTCCCAGGAGCCACCCCCTGGCAAATGTCGGAGGTGCCTATAATGCGGTGTATGTGCGGGGCAACTGTGTCGGGGATGTCATGTTTTACGGGCAGGGCGCCGGCGCATTCCCGACAGCGAGTGCTGTTGTCAGCGATGTCATGAATGTCATCCTTCATTTTAATCTGACTGTGACAGGGAAACGGAAATATGTCTGGCATGATACGAAAATGACGGATCCCCGTTCTATCCGGGCTCCCTATTATCTGCGCATGATTGTCGATAACGCACCGGGCGTTTTGTCCAGTATTTCCGGCGTATTTGCAGAAAACCGCATCAGCATCCGTTCTCTCATCCAGAAAGATGAAACGAAGGAAATTGCTGAAATCGTGATTCTCATCGATGCATCTGCCGATGGGCTGGTACGGGATTCCCTGAAAAAAGTGACGTCCCTTTCCTGCGTCCGCCGTGTTGCCAATGCGATCAGAGTCATTGAAATTTAGAGGTGCTGATTATGACGAAGAAAGTACATGTAAAAATTCCGGCCACATCGGCCAATATGGGATCCGGGTTCGATGCCGTCGGCATTGCCCTGACACTATATAATGAAATACTATTTGAAGAACGGCCGGGAGCGGAAGCGATAACCATAGAAATCAAAGGAATGGGTCAGAATGAAATCCCGACAGATCCCAGAGAAAATCTGGTATCGGAAGCCATGGAATACGTGGCAAAGCGCAATGGCCAGCCGCTTCCTGCAGGTCATCTGACACTGATCAACCGCATTCCGCCGGCACGCGGCCTGGGCAGCAGCTCGGCAGCTCTCGTTGGCGGTATCATGGCAGGAGATGCTCTTACGGGGCGGAAACTGACAAAAGAAGATATCCTGATTATAGCCAATTCGATGGAAGGGCATCCCGATAACGTAGCCCCTGCGACGTATGGCGGTCTGACATCGTCTATCATCGTCCATGACAAGGCCATTACCAATTCTGTGCCTGTAGGGAATGACTTATCTTTCATTACGGTCAGTCCGGAAATTGAAGTTTCTACGGAAGAAGCGAGACAGGCTTTGCCTGATACGATTGATTATAAGAGTGCCGTATTCAATGTCAGCCGCGTCAGTTTCCTCTTGTCTTCCTTCTTTACGAAGCGGTATGAGTACTTAAAGTACAGTCTTCAGGATAAGCTTCATGTTCCGTACCGGATACGGCTGATTCCCCACGGTCAGGACGTACTGGATGCGGCAACCGCAGCCGGTGCCCTGGGTTCTACTATCAGCGGTTCTGGTTCAACCCTCATCGCCTTTGCGACAGAACGGGAAAAAGAAATAGAAGAAGCGATGATTTCTACGTTTGCCGGGTATGACATCCATTCCTTCGGACATATCCTCAAAGCGGATAATCAGGGTGCCACCTATGTAGAAATTTCTGAGTAATCCCAGACTAAGGGAACGTATGTATAAAAAACGGAGAGAGGCTGCCTACAGACAGCCTCCTTTCCTTTGTAAGGAGAATATATGATTCAGGATATCAGTCCCTACACGTATCACAACGAATTTATGCCAGTCCCTATAGACGAAAAGGCATGTATCTTATCCTATGATAAAAAGAGCGTCCTCGTGCGGCAGGAAGGAAATCAGTTCACACTGCCGGCTGCCTCTGATTTTCCCGGATGGAAGGCCGATAATTTTATCTGGCTTTTTGCCATTGACGATATACCATTTTTCCTGGCCCGGCGCACACTGCCAGCTCCTGAAGGCTTCACGTATGTGCCTATCCGATATATGCGCCATGCCGGTCCGCGGTACCTGGCATTTGCTTGTGTTACCGGTATGTCACTGGCCGGGTGGTACCGCCATCATCAGTTATGCGGCTGCTGCGGCCGGCCATTGCAGCACAGCAAAAAAGAACGGATGCTGTACTGTCCATTCTGCGGCATCATGAATTATCCCCGTATCAATCCGGCAGTCATCGTGGCTGTCCGGAACGATGACAAACTCCTCGTATCGACATACGCCGGCAGGGAATATACGAATATGGCGCTCATTGCGGGATTTGCCGAAATCGGAGAAACCATTGAAGAGACGGTTCATCGGGAAGTCATGGAAGAAGTGGGCATACGCGTCAAAAACCTGCGGTTCTATAAAAGCCAGCCCTGGTGTTTTACCGATACACTGCTGTTTGGATTTTTCTGTGACCTCGACGGGGCAGATACGCTGCGGGTGGATCATGAAGAACTGGCGACAGCCCGCTGGATCGGCCGGGATGAAGTACCGGATGATGTGGAAAAAGTCAGCCTGACCATGGAAATGATGACCTTGTTCAAAGAGGGAAAGGCATAGCAAATCCCTTGACAGTCATGGGTAAAGTTGTTACAATTATTACCAACATAAAAGCGATGAGCGGAAGAAGCGGTTTTGGTTCTGTCCCAGAGAGATGCTGCACCGGTGAAATGGCATTGGCAGGGCGTACTGCAGGTCACCCGTGAGCTGGCAGAAGGAAAGGTCTGCCCGTCTGACAGGCGTTAGCTGTCTGATGAAGAGGCCGCGTGAGGCGGCAATTTAGGTGGTACCGCGGAAGAACTAAGCGCCTTTCGTCCTAAGTGAGGACGAAAGAGCGCTTTTTTTATTTTATCTTTGGAGGGAACAGACAAATGAAATGGAATAAGGAAGAATTAGGGGCGTATTCACCGAATGACATCGAAATGTCCTGGTATGATTTTTGGGAAAAAAGTGGCTATTTCCATCAGGATGCCGATAAGAGCAAAAAGCCCTTCAGTATCGTCATGCCGCCACCAAATGTCACGGGGCAGCTTCATATGGGTCACGCACTGGATAATACACTGCAGGACATCCTCGTCCGTTTCAAACGCATGGAAGGATACAATGTTGCCTGGATTCCCGGCACAGACCATGCCGGCATCGCTACCCAGGTCAAAGTAGAACAGCAGCTGGCCAAAGAAGAAGGAAAAACACGCTATGATATCGGCCGTGAAGAATTCCTGAAACGGGTCTGGGCCTGGAAAGAAAAGTATGGCAGCCGCATTGAAAAGCAGGTACGCCGTCTTGGTTCTTCCTGTGACTGGAGCCGTAAGCGCTTCACGATGGACCCTGTATGCGCCCGCGCCGTCCGCGAAGTATTCTGCACCTTATATGAAAAAGGCCTCATCTATCAGGGACAGCGTATCACCAACTGGTGCCCTCATTGCAATACGGCACTGTCCGATATCGAAGTAGACCATTCGGACGTACAGGGCAGCCTCTGGTATGTCAAATATCCCGTCGTCGGCGAAGATGACTACATCATGATTGCCACGACCCGTCCGGAAACTATCATGGGCGATACGGCCGTTGCCGTCAATCCCGAAGACGACCGCATGAAAAAATACGTCGGCAAGAAAGTCGTCGTACCGCTCGTAAATCGTGAAGTCGAAGTCATTGCCGATGACTATGTCGATATCGGTTTTGGTACCGGTGCCGTAAAAATTACACCGGCCCACGACCCCAATGACTTTGCCATGGGCGAACGCCATCATCTGGAATCGATCATGATCATGAATCTGGATGGTACGATGAATGCCAGGGCCGGAGCCAAATACGATGGCATGACACGGGAAGAATGCCGCAAAGCCGTCGTTGCCGACCTGGAAGAACTGGGCCTTCTCGACCACATCGAACCGCTGACCCACTCTGTCGGCCACTGCTCCCGCTGCAAGACTATCGTTGAACCGTTTTCGACGAAACAGTGGTTCGTCAAGATGGGACCGCTGACCAAAGCAGCTATTGATGCCGTCAACGAAGGGAAAACCCGGTTTATCCCCGAACGGTTCAGCAAGACATATAATCACTGGATGGAAAATGTCCATGACTGGTGCATCAGCCGCCAGCTCTGGTGGGGCCATCAGATTCCGGCCTGGTACTGCGACGACTGCGGCAAAATTTCCGTTAGCCGTGAAGATATCACCGAATGCCAGCACTGCCACAGCAAACATATCCATCGCGACCCCGATGTCCTCGATACATGGTTCAGCTCGGCTCTCTGGCCGTTCTCGACTATGGGCTGGCCGGAAAAAACGGAAGATATCCAGCAGTTCTTCCCGACGAGCGTCATGGTCACAGGCTATGATATCATCTTCTTCTGGGTTGCCCGCATGATGTTCATGACCTGCGAATTCATGAAAGAAATCCCCTTCCACGACGTCTTCATCCACGGCCTCGTCCGCGACAGCCAGGGCCGCAAAATGAGTAAATCCCTGGGCAATGGTATCGATCCTCTGGGTGTCTGCGAACAGTACGGTGCTGACGCGCTGCGCTTTACTCTCGTAACGGGCAATACACCAGGTAATGACATGCGTTTCTACATGGAACGGGTCGAAGCGAACTGCAATTTTGCCAATAAAATCTGGAATGCATCCAAGTTCGTCATCATGAACTTGAAAGACTATGATCCCGATTTCAAACCGTCCGCCGATGACCTCACCTTAGCCGACCGCTGGATTCTCACATCCTTCAATGATACGGTCAGCCAGGTCACAGCCAACCTCGATAAATTCGAACTTGGCGATGCCGCTGATGAAGTGTATGATTTCATCTGGAATTCCTACTGCGACTGGTATATTGAACTGGCAAAACAGCGCCTGTACAAATCAGATGATCAGCGCAGTAAACAGACCGTACAGTATGTACTGGTCTATGTCCTGACCCACACGCTGGAAATGCTTCATCCATTCATGCCCTTTGTCACAGAACATCTCTGGCAGCACTTGCCTCATGAAGGTGAAAGCATTATGGTGGCACCGTGGCCGCAGCCGAAGGCCAATCTGGAATTTACTGCCGATGCAGCAGTCATGAATGTCATTATGGAAGCCATCAAGGGCATCCGCAATATGCGTGCCGAATCCAACGTGCCGATGGGCAAAAAAGCTCCGGTCATCATGGTACCGGCTGATGAAGGAATGGCACAGACACTGCGCAAGTATGAATCCTATTTCCACACCCTGGCCTTTGCCGATAAAGTGACCCTGCTGGCTCCTGATGCGGCCAAACCGGAAAATGCCGTCGTCACCGTCGTACCGGGTATTGAAGTCTATCTGCAGCTGAAAGACCTCATCGATGTAGAAAAAGAAACGGCCCGCGTACAAAAAGAACAGGATAAACTTCAGAAGGAAATCGACCGCCTTTCGAAGAAACTGTCTAATCCGGGATTCCTTGGCAAAGCACCGGCAGCTGTCGTAGAAAAAGAAAAAGCCAAACTGGCTGATTATACGGATAAGATGGCCTCCCTCAGCAAACGCATGGAAGATCTGGCTAAATTATAAGAGGCGCCCATGACCTACGAAGAAGCAATTGATTATATCCAGCATGCCAGCGTGTTTGGCGTACAACTGGGCCTGGGCCGGATTCAGGAACTCCTGAAACGGCTGAATAATCCTCAGGAGAAATATAAGACGATTCACGTTACGGGAACCAATGGCAAGGGATCGGTAACGGCCATGATAGCCGGTGCTCTTTGTGAAGCTGGTTTCCGGACCGGGCGCTATACGTCGCCTCATCTGGAAGAATACACCGAACGGATACACGTCAATGGCGATGATATTTCCCGTGCTGATTTTGCTGCAGCCGTCGCCGTCGTCCGGGACCAGGTGGAAGCCATGGCGGCAGATGGGCTGGAACGGCCGACGGAATTTGAAATGATTACGGCAGCCGCTTTCTGGCATTTTGCCCGTGCCGGTGTCGAATACGCCGTCATCGAAGTCGGATTGGGAGGTCTCCTCGATTCGACCAATGTCATCGTACCGGAAGTCTCGGTCATTACCAATGTGGCCATGGACCACATGAAATACTGTGGCAATACGATAGAAGAGATTGCGACGCAGAAAGCGGGCATTATCAAAGAAGGCGTCCCTGTCGTTACGACGGCGGAAGAGCCGGCTCTTTCGGTCATTGCCCGTACGGCCTATCACAAGCACAGCCGGCTCTATGCCTATAAGCACAGTTTCGATGTCATTGGCAATGCCGGCCCGGAAGATCCGGCAGCGGGGCAGCTGGTGACGGTCCGGGAACCCTATGGTTTTGCCATTACGACGACACTGCCCCTTTTGGGAAAACACCAGCGCGTGAATTGCGGTGCTGCGGCTATGACGCTGCTGCTCCTGGCCCGTCACGAAAAGAAACTGACCCGTACGGCGATTGAACAAGGCCTTCACCACGTACAATGGCCCGGGCGGTTCCAGGTCCTCCGGTCAGGAAAGACCGACGTCGTCATCGACGGGGCGCACAATCCGGCCGGCATCGATACGTTCTGCAAGACCTACAGTGATGTATTCGGGGACAGGAAACGGGTATTCCTCTTCTCTGTCCTGGCCGATAAAGATTATACCCGGATGGTACGGGAACTGTTCCATGACGATGATTACGTCGTCTGTGCACCGGCGCCGACACCGCGCACATCGGATCCGGAAGAAATGGCAAAAATCCTGCCATGCAGGGCCGACTGGGCGGACAGCATCGCTCATGGACTGGACAAAGCCTTTGCTGCCGTGCAGGATGGACAGGTACTCTGCATAGTCGGCTCTCTCTACATACAGGGTGAGGTACGGCAGTACCTGCGCAACACATACCACATAGACATGTAAGTTAATAATAGTAAGACTCCCCAGACCTGCAGCGGTCATAGTACTGCTGCGGGTCTTTATTTATGGGATGAATAGGTGCAACTGAATACGTACCATCATATTGGCAGTCTGTATCGCGCTCCTGGAGTATGATATAATGTAACATATAAATGCGATTTCTTTCATAGACTTCGCCTGACTGGAGAGATGTGATTCATGAATTTTCGCCTTCACAGGTACGGCGGCTGTAATGATATCATAAAAGGAACAGCCTGTGCCGCCGTGTATTCGTTGTGTTATAGTGTCTGTCAGTGGCTGGTTCCAGATCTGTCGCCGTACCGGTTTTATGAAAGTGCTGCTATCTGTGCTCTTCTTGTGGCAGGAAATCTGATAGTTTGGCAGTACGATAAAAAATGGATACGGACGTTGATATTCTATAATGGGATTGTATTGTCAGCCGCTTTTATTCCACTACTGTCTGGTCAGCGGGTTCTCCATGAAGAGATAGCTCATGCTTTTGTCATGGGAACAGCTGTATTTTTCTGCCTTTCCTCTTTGCAGACCATGGCCTGGCAGGTACGGTTTTCCCCCGTGCGGCGTTTCTGCCTGGGGATGGTATATCTGTTGGGCGCTGGTTTCCTGCTCGTACCGTTTTTGTTCTGGGGGTATTATGTGGTAAGTGGCCATGTGCTGTCATCTGCTATCGTCCTTACCCTGTTTCAGACGAACGGCAGTGAAGCCATGTCTTATTTAAAAGACCAGAATGTATTTCTCTGGTGCCTGACGGGGGCAATGGTGCTGTCGGGAATCGTTATCATGATGTATATACTGTATCGTGCTGGCAGAAAGACGGGTCCGTATCCGCTCTGGATACAGCTCCTGCTGGCACTGGTTACACTGGCCGGGAGCCTTTATGTCATGGAGCAGTCATCCAGTTATCTTCCTGTACGGATAATGGATGAAACAGAAAATGTGCTGCAGGAATATCAGAAATATGGACAGGCAAAAGCCGTGCGGCAGGAGCGGCTGAAATCATTGCAGAATCTGAGGGTTTCCTCGTCGGGCGGTATTTTTGTGTTGGTCATCGGTGAATCGGAAAACCGGGACCACATGCAGGCTTATGGATATGACCGGCCGGACACGCCCTGGTTGTCACAACAGGCCGGAAAGGCAGATACTATATTGTTTACCCATGCTTATTCGAATCACAGTCTTACTGTACCGGTGCTGACCTATGCCCTGAGCGAGAAAAACCAGTACAACGACATTCCACTGGAAGATGCCTGTTCTCTCATGGAAGTGGCAAAAGCGGCCGGATATGATACTTTCTGGCTGAGCAATCAGAGACATTACGGTTCCTGGGATACACCTGTTGCCGAAATAGCAAGTACAGCTGATTATCAGCTGTGGCTTAATGAGCGGAACGGGACGGAGGATTGCCGGACGAACTATTTTGATGATATCCTGGCCGATAAGATTCCGGATCTGGAGGAATCTTCCAATGCTTTGATTGTCATCCATCTCATGGGAAGTCATGGATCATATGGGGACCGGTATCCACAGCAGTGGGATATATTTCATGGAGAAAATGAACGTATAGATCAGTATGACAATTCTGTAGGCTATACGGATTATGTGTTACAGAAAATCTATGACCGGGTTAAAACGCAGCCACGGTTTAAGGGTTTTATATATGTTTCTGACCATGGAGAAGAAGTGAATCTGGGTTATTTCCACGAAGCGACGAAATTCACCTATTCCATGAGTCATATTCCCTTTGTCATGATTTTCAGTGATACATTTATTCAGGAATATCCGCAGATGGTTGAAACGCTGCGAAATCATTGGGAATCGTATTGGACCAATGACCTGCTGTACGATATCATGGTCAGTCTCATGGGCATTGACGGAGTATCTACGGTAATGCCCGATTTAGATCTCACATCTGATGGGTATTCTCTTGATAGAGGAACTATACGGACACTTCATGGCACGAAAAAAATAGAAGAATGAATGCCCAGGGGTTTGACCATTGGCCGGCAGCTCTTGTGGAATTTCGATAAAGGAGGAGAGGATAATGCAGATTAGGCAGATTTATATGGTGTCGTTCAGCCCTACCGGCCATACGCGGAACGTGGCCCGGTATTGTGCCGCCCGTCTGGTGGAACGGCTTGCGGTTCCCGTTCATGAGATTTCCTTTGATTTACCGGAAGACCGGAAAAAGGTATACACCTTTGGCCCCCAGGATCTGGTCATCGCAGCAGGCCCGACTTATGCGGGAAAACTGCCCAATAAAATACTGCCGGCTTATACAGAGAATCTCCGCGGGCAGGTAACGCGGGCCGTGGCAATCGTGACCTTTGGCAACCGGTCTTTCGACAATTCTCTGGCGGAGTTGTGTGACGTACTGCAGAAGAACGATTTTTGTCCTATATCTGCCGGGGCCTTCGTTGCGACTCATGCCTTTTCAGACCGGCTGGCTCCCGGACGGCCCGATGAGCAGGATCTGGCAGACATCCGGCAGCTGGCTGACAGGACCGCTGATAAAATCCGGAACGGGACGGATGGACGGACTGTGATATCTGTTGATGGTGATGCGGCAGCTCCTTACTATATCCCCAAAGGCATGGATGGAAAACCGGCGAAATTCCTTAAAGCACGGCCAAAGACCCGGGAGGACCGGTGTGTTCAATGCGGAATCTGTGCCAGAAACTGTCCCATGGGAGCCATATCACTGGAAAATCCGTCTGTCCTTACGGGTACTTGCATCAAATGCCAGCGATGCATCCGGTATTGTCCCCATGAGGCAAAATATTTTGACGGTCCGGCTTTTTTGTCCCATGTCCGTATGCTGGAAACGCAGTACACGGCTAAAAAAGCCAATGTGATGTATTGGTAAGTATCTGGCTTTTTTGCAGAAAAGTTATCGTTTGAGGCTTGTAAATCCTTTTTTCTATGATATACTATAGTGTACACAGCAATGTGTATACCTTTACGGGGATGTAAAGGTTTCGACGTGGATGGTTGTATCATGAATAGCGAGCCGGGGTGTCATCTGCCCGTAAATCGGTGAAAACGTTAAATTAAACGCTAAAGAAGAAAACTTTGCTTTAGCTGCCTAAGCGCAGCTAACGTCCCTTTCTGCTAATCCTGCGGGCAGGGATGGGACGTCACTTAGCGGGATACCTTCCGGTTTTGCCTGGCGGCCGGAACGGGAAACTCACAGGCTGGAGTCAGTCTAGTTTGTCCTTGTACGACAACTGCTCGAGATAACTAACAAGGTCTGCGCTCGGAGAGGTTCATGGGGCGGCATTTACGGACAGGAGTTCGACTCTCCTCATCTCCACCAGATAAAGAAGTGCTGTTGCACACGTATTGTGCGGCAGCACCTTTTTTTCATTTCCCATTATGGGGATGCCTCCTTACAGAAAAATATGCTATAATAAAAAATGACCATTTTTGTACTCTTTTGGAACAGGGATGATAGCAATGAAAGAATTACCGCTTTTCAAAGTTGGCAATTATTATGGATATAATCAGGAACTCTTTACAGACCACTGGATGAATATCGGAGGCTGTGGTGCTGTAACGGCCTGTGATGTCAGTATTTATCTGGATCTGAATCAGGGGCTCAGCCGGTTGTACCCGTACGATATCCATCATCTGACGGCACAGGATTATATTAACTTTTCACAGATTATGAAACCCTTTCTGCGCCCACGCCAGAACGGTATTGATACGTTGGAATTATGGATACAGGGATACAGCAATTACCTGCGGTCTGTGGGGGAACATCATATATCCATGCACGGCCTGTACAGCGACTGTCCGCTGAAAGAACTGGAAAGTGCCGTAAAGTGGGAAATAGACCATAATCTTCCCGTTCCGTACCTCAATTTAAAGCATGCCAATCCGGACCTGGCTGCTTATGTCTGGCATTGGTTCTGGCTGGCAGGCTATGCGCAGTACGAAGATACGTTCCTGGTCAAACTCGTGACCTATGGCAGTTTCCGCTGGTTTTCCCTGGAAGAGTTGTGGAATAGTGGTTACAAACGCAAAGGCGGTGTCATCCTCCTGGACGTATCGAAAAAAGGAAGGGAAGCGTAAGTCATGCTGTATATCATCAAATGGCTGTATATGTGGATCCTGCCTTTGGGTGGCGTGTTTCTTGCCTTGTTTGCTATTCTTATACATATGTTCCGAAAACGCGCTGCCGGCCGCTGGGCACTGCTCATAACCGTGATCTGCTTCTATGGCCTTTCCATCCAACCGGTGAGTCATTTGTTTGTGCATCCCCTGGAAACACGGTATGAACAGCCGTCATTGGACCAGCTCGACGGGGATGTCATCATCCTGCTGGGAGGCGGTTCCCTGGCCGGCGTGCCTGATTTCGATGGTACAGGCCAGCTGGGCCTTGCAGCGTCCCACCGGTTCCTGACGGCTGTGCGTATCCAGAAGGCGCTGCACGTACCGGTTCTCCTTTCCGGGGGCGTCGTGTTTGCTGGTGATGCCAGCGAGGCGGCCATTGAAAAACGGATGCTTCTGTCTCTGGGCGTAGAGGAGAAGAACATCATCAGTGATGAAAAAAGCCGGAATACAGCAGAAAATGCCCGTTTTGCCAAAAAACTGTGCGATGCCCATGGCTGGCATCATCCTATCGTTGTGACCAGTGGGTTCCACATGGCACGGGCCATTGGCTTTTTTACCCGTGAAGGCATGGATGTCACCCCCTATCCCTGCGATTACCGTACAACCGATGCATACCGTCTGTCGCCGTTTTCCTTTATTCCCCAGTCCATTGTCCTTTTCGATTCCTGTCTGGCAATCAAAGAATATGCCGGGATGATGGCAGCAAAAGCAGGCTTGCAATAGCAGGTCTGTCTTTTTATGGTAAAAGTGGGACATAAAATGACCATGGCATTGCATTATTGTTCCCGATGTGGCATAATGACATTGTAAGAACGAAGTAGTCAAAAACATCCATTAGCGATGTGCCTATAGTTAAAAAAAGGAGTGTATTCTCATGATCAATGTTGGCATTAACGGTTTTGGCCGTATCGGACGTCTGGTTTTTCGTGCTTCCATGAAGCGGGATGACATCAATATTGTAGCAATCAATGACCTTTGCGAAGTAGATTACATGGCATATCTTTTGAAATACGATACCATGCATGGCCGCTTCCATGGTAAAGTTGAAGCCGATGTAGAAAAGAATGAACTCATCGTCAATGGCAAACATATCCGCGTAACTCAGGAAAAAGACCCGGCCAATCTGAAATGGGACGAAGTCGGTGCCGAATACGTCGTTGAATCGACGGGACGTTTCCTGACTCCGGAACTGGCAGAAAAACATTTGCAGGCCGGTGCCAAATACGTCGTCCTTTCCGCTCCTTCCAAAAAAGGAAAAGATGGCAAACAGGCAGATATGTTCGTCTGTGGGGTTAACACGGATCAGTACGCCGGCCAGAAAATCGTTTCCAATGCTTCCTGCACGACGAACTGCCTGGCACCGCTGGCAAAAGTCATCAATGATGCTTACGGTATCGAATCGGGCCTGATGACGACTGTACATTCCGTCACAGCTACACAGGAACCGGTCGATGGACCGTCTGCCAAGGATTGGCGTGGTGGCCGTGCGGCAACGGGAAATATCATTCCTTCCACGACGGGCGCTGCCAAAGCCGTAGGCAAAGTCATTCCGGAACTGGATGGCAAACTGACCGGTATGTCCATGCGTGTACCGACTCTGGACGTTTCTGTCGTAGACCTTACGGTCAACCTGAAGAAACCAGCATCGTATGACGAAATCTGCGCTACCGTCAAAAAAGCAGCGGAAGGCGAACTCAAAGGCATCCTCGGTTATACCGATGAACCGCTCGTATCGTCGGACTTCCTCGGCTGCCCGCTTACTTCCATTTTCGATGCTCAGGCTGGCATTGCCCTGACAGACAAATTTGTCAAACTCGTTTCCTGGTACGATAACGAAATTGGCTATTCCAATAAAGTGCTGGATCTGATCCAGATCATGAATGCCTATAACAGCAAACACTGAGACAATCATACCGGATAGATGCCTGCCACGGCTGGAAAGGCAGCGAAGTACATATTATAATGAGGGCAGGGATTCATTCCCTGCCCTTTTTAATCTATAAGCAAGGAGATATTCTGTATGACACAAAAACACACAGTAATGCTGATCATCATGGACGGGTTTGGATGCCGTGATGAAAAGAAAGATAATGCCGTGGCTATGGCGGATCTGAAGGTGCTGCCACGCTTGTGGCATGATTATCCACACTCTCATCTGGAAGCGTCCGGTGAAGCTGTCGGACTTCCGGCGGGCCAGATTGGGAATTCCGAAGTGGGACATCTCAATATCGGTGCCGGACGGGTCGTCTATCAGGCGCTGACGAAAATTACAAACGATATTAAAACGGGCGCTTTCTTCGAAAAGGAAGCATTGGTGGGAGCCATGGAAAATGCCCGGGACCGTCATTCGGCTCTTCACCTTATGGGGCTCGTGTCGCCCGGCGGCGTGCACAGCAGTGAAAAACACCTCTTTGGCCTGCTGGAAATGGCCAGACGATATGGACTGAAAAAAGTCTTTATCCATGCCTTCCTCGATGGCCGTGATGTTCTGCCCCGCAGTGCCGGCCCGTTCCTACAGGCGCTGGAAGACGAATGCCACCGTCTCGGTACAGGTACCATCGCGACGATCAGTGGCCGCTATTATGCCATGGACAGGGATAACCGCTGGGACCGCACGGAAAAAGCATACAAGGCCATAGCATTTGCTGACGGTGTCGAAGCGGCCGATGCCCAGTCCTGCCTTCGTGATTCCTATGCAGCTGGCGTTTCCGATGAGTTTGTTGTGCCGGCCGTCCTCTGCCATCAGCCCGTTGCCGACGGGGACAGCGTCATCTTCTTTAATTTCCGTCCCGACCGGGCGCGGCAGCTGACAGAAGCTTTTGTCACTCCTGATTTCAAGGGATTCGCCCGTCCGGAAAAACGGGATGTCTATTTTACGACCATGACCCGTTATGAAGACGGCCTGCCTGTCCACATCGCCTATGATAAAGAAACCATTGTCAATACGCTGGGAGAAGTACTGGCCAAAGCGGGAAAGAAGCAGCTGCGCATTGCGGAAACGGAAAAATACGCTCATGTAACGTATTTCTTCAACGGAGGCAATGAAACGCCCAATTCCGGTGAAGACCGCATCCTCGTTCCATCTCCCAAAGTTGCGACCTATGACCTGCAGCCGGAAATGAGTGCCCTTGTCGTGACTGATAAAGTCATCGAACAAATCCAGTCCGGCACATACGATATGATCATGCTGAACTTTGCCAATGCCGATATGGTGGGACATACGGGCGTCATCCCGGCGGCAATCAAGGCCGTAGAAACAGTCGATACCTGCGTCGGCCGTATTGTGGAAGCGCTGCAGCAGACCGGTGGCGAAGTACTGATCATCGCCGACCATGGCAATGCCGAACAGATGGCAGATCCCGTGACGGGTTCTCCCTATACGGCGCATACGACGAATAAGGTTCCCTGTATCCTGGTCAGCAGCCGCCATCAGCATGACGCTTTATCTGATGGCAAACTGGCCGATGTCGCTCCGACGCTGCTCCATCTTGCCGGATTATCTGTGCCGGCTGAAATGACCGGGAAAGATCTGCTTCATCCATAAAATCACGCATAAAACAAAAAAGGTATAGACATAATAAATAAAATAGTATACTAAATAAGAAAATCACACGTATATAGTGCCTATATAGTGCGCTGTTTCCTCCTTACACAACCATAACAGGAAAAAATAATTTACAAATTGGTGATTGTAGTATACACTATAGCTGTAGAACTTAAAAGAGGTGTAGTCTGTCCGAATATCCTGGCGGTCAGGCATAGCTACCTGGATTATGTGTAAGGAGGAAGCATAATGACAGTAAAAATAGGTATCAGTGGCTTTGGCAGAATTGGCCGGTGCACACTCCGCACGTCCCTGCTGCAGCCGGAAATTGAAATCGCGGCTATCAATAATCGTTCCGTAGGGCCTATCATGGCGGACCTTTTGAAATTCGATACCGTCCATGGCACGTGGAATCACGATGTTTCTTATGATGAAGGAACGAGTGAACTGATTATTGACGGACGCCGCATTCCCGTGACCAATCACACGGATCCGGCTGATATTCCCTGGAAAAAACTGGGCGTAGATGTCGTAGTCGAATCGACAGGTAAATTCAAAGACCGCGAATCGGCATCGAAACATCTGGCAGGCGGTGCCAAACGCGTCATCATTACGGCACCGGGCAAAAACCCTGATACGACCATTGTCATGGGTGTCAATGAAGAAACGTACGACCCGGAAAAACATCGCATTATTTCCAATGGCTCATGCACGACAAACTGCCTGGCTCCTGTAGCCAAGGTATTGTCCCGCGAATTCGGCATTGTTCGTGGCATGATGACGACCGTCCATGCCTATACGAATGACCAGCTTCTTGTCGATGGCGTACACAAAGATATGCGCCGTGCCCGCTGTGCTACCCAGTCTATTATCCCGACCTCTACAGGTGCAGCCAAGGCCGTCGCCCTGGTTCTGCCGGAACTAAAAGGCAAATTCACTGGTATGGCCCTGCGTGTCCCGACCCCGAACGTTTCGATGACCGACCTCGTAGCCATCCTGCAGAAAAAAGTAACCGTAGAAGAAGTAAACGGTGCCTTGAAAAAATGGGCAGAAGGCCCGCTGAAAGGCATACTGGCTTATTCCGAAGATGCTACCGTTTCTTCCGATTATATCAGCGATCCCCATAGTTCCATTGTCGATTCGCTGGATACACAGATTGTCGAAGGCGACATGATCAAAGTTGTTGCCTGGTATGATAACGAATGGGGATATTCTCTCCGCGTCAATGACCTGGCGGCCTATATGGCAACCAAGGGTATTTAAAGACTATCATGACAGGCAGCAAAAGGGAGGAAAAGATGAAAGAAAAGACTCTCAACGTCTTTCGCAAAATAGCCCCCGATGTGATGGGGACCATCAAAGAAAGATATTTGCTGCTCCGTCATATTTCTGATGCGGAACCCGTCGGGCGCCGGTCTCTGGCTGCCTTGTCGGGCTTATCTGAACGAGTAGTACGGGCACATGTGGATGTGCTGCGGCGCAGCGGCCTTGTGCGTTTTACGACCATGGGGATTGCCCTTGAGCCGGAAGGACGCAGGCTGATGCCGGATTTGCTGGAATGTTTCCTGCGCCTGAATAATGTCGATGATATGCAGCGGCGGCTCTGCCAGCACCTGCAGCTGAAAGAAGTGTATATCGTACCGGGTGATTGTGATACCGATAAAGCGGCCTGCGAAGAAATGGGCCGTCAGGCAGCCCTGCTCCTCAACGACCTGCTCACGCGGGGGGCCATCGTCGCCATCAGTGGCGGTTCGACCATGGCTGAAGTAGCCCGCTGCCTGCCTGAGAGTACAGCCGGCCCGGTCATCGTACCGGCCCGGGGCGGCATCGGCAATCATGTCGAATTCCAGGCTAACTATATTGCCGCCAACGTAGCGGTCAAGACGCATGGAACGTACCGGATGGTCCATATTCCGGACGGACTGAGCCAGTCGGCTCTGCATCTCATGCTTGATGCCGATGAACAGGCGAGAGAAAATGTAGCTCTGGCACAAAAAGCCCAGATTGTCCTGTTCGGCATAGGCCGGGCGGATACGATGGCAAAACGGCGCGGCCTGACGACAATAGAGACGCACGCCCTGAAGGAGCTCATGGCCTGTGGCGAGTCCCTGGGCTGTTATTGCAGTCTGGACGGTCATGTCGTCCACGAGGCGAGTAACGCCGGTATTTCTTTGAAAGACATAAAAAAACATCCACATGTTATTGCTGTCGCAGGCGGCACCAGCAAGGCGGAAGCCATCCTTGCAGTGATGCGTGCCTGCCGTACAGGAATCCTCGTTACAGATGAAGGAGCCGCAGAACAAATCCTGAAGATGATATGATAATGAGGAAAGGGTGTATAGCATGGTAAAAGTAGGTATTAATGGATTCGGGCGTATTGGCAGAAGTTTTTTCAAGATTGCCCAGCGATATCAGGATGAAATTGAAATCGTCGGCATCAATGATATCGGTTCGCCGAAACAGATGGCCCATCTTTTGAAGTATGACAGCATCTATGGCACACTGAAAAATAACGTCACCTATGATACGGGTCACATCATCGTCGATGGAAAGCCGTATCCGCTGTTTCAGCAGAAAGATGTAAAAGATGTCGATTGGGATGCCCTCGGTGCCCAGATCATCATCGAATCATCGGGCAAATATGCCGGCCGCCGTACGGCGAGTTCCCAGGACCGCCTTCCCCTTGGTGGCAGCGTGAAGAAAGTCATCATCACGGCTCCGTCCACCATCGATGACATCACGATTGTCCTCGGCGTCAATGAAGATAAATACAATCCCAAGAAACACCACGTCATTTCCGGAGCGTCTATGACGACCTGCGGTCTGGCAGCCATCCTGAAACTGATGAACGATACGTATGGCGTCAGACGCGGTATGACCACCTCTATCCATTCCTACACGACGGACCAGAAAATCCTCGACGTATCCCATAAAGACTTCCGCCGCGCCCGGGCTGCGGGCATGTCGATCATTCCGACAACGACCGGTGCTGCCGAAGCTATTACCAAAGTCCTGCCGGAATTTGAAGGCAAACTGAGCTGCCGGGCAGTCCGCGTTCCGACGCCGGATGTCTCCATTGTGGATATTGTCCTGGAATTAGAAGATAAAAACGTTACCCTGGAAGATTTAAACAGCACCTTCAAAAAAGCCGCTGCCTGGAAATACAGAGGCATCATCGATACAAACGAAGATGAACTCGTATCGGTCGATTACCGCGGCAATGAAAATACGACGACCATCGACATTCCCCTCAATATGGCCATGGACGGAGGCATGGTGAAAATTGTCTCCTGGTATGATAACGAATGGGGATATGCCCGCCGCGTCGTCGAACTGGTGAAATACCTTACATCCCAGGGTCTCGACTGATGAGAGGAGAGACTACCATGAAAAAAATAATTACTGATGTAGATGTAGATAAGAAAAAAGTATTTGTCCGCGCAGATTTTAATGTGCCCCTCGATGAAAATGGCATCATCACCGACGACACACGGATCCAGAAGACATTGCCGACAATCCGCTATCTCCTCGACCATCAGGCAGCGGTCATCCTGGCCAGCCATCTGGGCCGGCCAAAAGGAAAGGTCGTTGAAAAATATTCCTTGAAACCGGTGGCAGTCCGCCTGTCGGAACTGCTGGGGATTCCCGTACAGATGGCACCGGACTGCATCGGCGTTGAAACGGAAGCCATGGCTGGGGCACTGCAGCCGGGGCAGGTCCTGCTGCTGGAAAACCTGCGCTTTCATGGGGAAGAAGAAAAAAACGACCCGGAATTTTCCCGCAAACTGGCCTCTCTGGCTGATGTGGGTATCAATGATGCCTTCGGATGCTGCCACCGCGCTCATGCGTCCGTAGCCGGCATCGCTGCTTTTCTTCCTATGGCTGCTGGTTTCCTTCTGGAAAAAGAAATCCGCTTCATCGGTGGCGCTGTCGATCATCCGGCACACCCCTTTGCAGCTATCATCGGCGGTGCCAAAGTATCTGATAAGATTGAAGTCATTTCCAATCTGCTGCCCAAAGTCGATGTCATGATCATAGGTGGCGGTATGGCCAATACGTTCCTGGCAGCCCAGGGATACGGCATCGGAAAATCTCTCGTAGAAGCCGACAAGATTGATCTGGCGAAGAAACTCATCGCCCAGGCGGCGGACGAAGGAAAGAAACTGCTCCTGCCCGTCGATGTGACCGTAGCAGAAGCTTTTTCCAATGATGCAGCCCATAAAGTCGTACCGGCTGATGCTGTGCCGGAAGGCTGGATGATTCTCGATATCGGGACAAAGACACAGGAACTGTTTGCCCGTGAACTGGAACCGATGAAACTCATCGTCTGGAATGGTCCGATGGGAGTATTTGAAATGGAAAACTTTGCCAAAGGGACCGAATCTGTTGCCCGGGCCGTGGCCCATTCACAGGCAGTTTCCATTGTTGGCGGTGGTGACTCCGTTTCGGCTGTAAACAAGACAGGCCTTGCTGATCAAATCAGCCATATCTCTACTGGCGGCGGTGCTTCCCTGGAATATCTGGAAGGCAAGAAACTGCCCGGTATAGAATCGCTGAGTGACAAATAAATCTATTTACTATCAGTCGTAAAGGAGTTTTCGAGATGAGAAAAACAATTATTGCAGGTAACTGGAAGATGAATCACACCGGAAAAGAAACGAGGGAAACCATCATGGCCCTCGTACAGGGACTTACCGGTGCGGAACAGGCAGATATCGTCATTGCTCCTGTATTCCCCTATTTGCCGCTGGCTGTAGAACTGACAAAGGGAACGGCCGTACACGTCGCTGCCCAGAATATGCACTGGCTGGATAACGGTGCCTATACGGGCGAAGTATCACCGGCTATGCTGAAGGATATCGGTGTCAGCCATGTCATTATCGGCCATTCGGAACGGCGGGAATATAATAATGAAACCGACGAAACTGTCAATCAGAAAGTCAAATCTGCACTGGCCCATGGCCTCACGCCGATTCTCTGCTGCGGAGAAACACTGGCCCAGCGTGAAAGCGGTGCCATGCAGTCCTGGGTAGAAGGTCAGATCGAAAACGCCCTGAAAGATATTGCAGCGGCTGATATAACGAAAGTGGTCATTGCCTATGAACCAATCTGGGCTATCGGGACCGGCAAAACGGCGACGGCTGCCCAGGCAGAAGAAGTATGTGCCATTATCCGCAACAAACTGGCAGCTCTCTACGATGACGCAGCCGCACAGAATGTATCTATTTTGTATGGTGGCAGTGTCAAAGGAAAAAATGCAGCCGAACTGACGGCCTGCCCGGATATTGATGGCGGTCTGGTCGGCGGTGCCAGTCTGAAAGCAGGTGATTTCCTGGAAATCATCCACAAAGCCGTTATCAAATAGTCCATACGTCATCGGCAAACGATATTGCAAATTTTATATATCAAATAAAGTCTCTATTTATCCTTCTTCTTTTAGGATAATAGAGACTTTTCTTTTTGCGCATAAGAAAATGGATGAATATCGATTTAAAAGAATGTATCAGAGACTACAAAAGGTAAAACGATTATGTAGAATAAAAAAAGCGCATATGATATAATTCAAAGTAGGCCTTTGTAAAATTTTAATGATGATTACGTCAAATTTATGTAAATTATTCAGGCCGGTTTGTACTTGCAAAGATGAGGAGATTGGACGACTATGGCATTCCATTTAAAGCCGAAAGAAGAGAAGTTTTTCACCCTGCTCGACGAACATGCACGTATTAGCTATGAAGCGGCGGACCTGCTGCGACAGGCTATGAACAAGGAAATCCCCACAGAAGATGCCATGCATCAGATTTTTGACCTGAAGACCAAGGCAAATGAACTGGTAGTCGAAACGATGAAACGATTGCAGAAAACGTTTATTACCCCTATGGACCGGGAAGATATCCAGCAGCTGATTGACCAGCTGGACGCTACCGTAGACAGTATCAATGATATCATGGATAAAATGTGGATGTACAAAGTTGGTGATGCTACGGAAGGCACCAAACAGATGACGGTCATTACGGCCAAAGCGATGAAAGAAATCCGCAAATCTATCGGATACATGAAGGACCTGAAGAAAAATTACCTCAAAGTAGAAGCGCGTAGCAAGAAAGTCCTGAAACTGGAACAGGACTGTGACGACCTCTACCACGAAGAAATGGCAAAGTTATTTGCCGAATGCAAAGATCCTATCGAAATCATTAAATGGAAAGAAATCCTGCAGTCTGTCGAAGACGTGACAGATGACTGTGAAGACCTGGTTGTCACGTTCAGGAGGGTTGTATTGAAATATGCCTGAGCATTGGTTAATCTGGGCAGTTGTACTGCTTGCCGTTCTTTTTGATTATGTCAATGGGTTCCATGATACGGCCAATGCCATTGCTACCAGTGTATCAACACGGGCAATCACGCCGCGTCATGCTATTATTATGGCGGCTACGCTGAATTTTGCCGGTGCCATGATCAGTACCGGTGTTGCCAAGACTATTGGGGGCGATCTGGTTCTCAATCCGTCCCAGATCAGTCTGGAAGTCATCGTGGCCGCTCTGATCGGTTCGATTATCTGGAATATCACGACCTGGTATTATCGTATTCCCAGCAGTTCATCCCATTCCCTCGTAGGAGGTGTCATCGGTGCCGTCTCCATCAGCGTCGGACCGGCTGCCCTGGATGTTACGGGGATCAGTAAAATCGTCATGTCCCTGATTCTGTCGCCTATTGTAGCCCTTGCGACAGGGTACTTTGTCATGATTGGCTTATTGTGGATTTTCCGCAATTTTTCGCCTATTACTCTGAACCGGCAGTTCCGTAAAATGCAGCTCGTGTCGGCCAGCCTCATGGCGTTTTCTCATGGCTCCAATGATGCACAGAAAGCGATGGGCATCATCGCCCTGGCACTTTTGTCCGGTGGCTACATTGAAACCATGGAAATTCCTGTATGGGTAAAAATCGCCTGCGCCACATCCATGGCACTGGGAACATCGGCTGGCGGATGGCGTATTATTTCTACGATGGGCACGAAGATTTTCAAGATGGAATCCATCAATGGCTTTGCTGCAGACCTGAATTCATCCATCGTCATCTTTACGGCGACATTCCTCCATCTGCCGGTCAGTACGACTCACGTCGTATCCGGTTCCATCATGGGCATCGGGTCGGCCGAACGGGTCCGCGCCGTCCATTGGGGCGTAGCCCGCAGCATGCTCCTGGCCTGGGTCATTACGATTCCCATCAGTGCCTGTATTTCTGCTGTTATTTATCTGGGTCTGAGCCTGTTATAAGTTAGCTGTATGAATCCTTTGCTGTGCAGTACGCAGTCGTATTTGCACAGCTTTTTGTATTATGTCAAAAAATACGGAATAATGAGCTAAAAAACTATACGAATTTAGTGAATTATTGTATAATAAGAAACAAGGAGAATGATGCGGCCGGGATGTTAATGCTGCATCAGCAAGGAGGATTATGCTATGAGATTGAATCAGGCAACAGATTATGCGTTCCGTATGGTATTGTATCTGGCATCTTTGCCGGAAGGAACGAAAATAACCGGGGCGGCTCTGGCAGAAAAACAGAATATACCAGAACGTTTCTTATTAAAAATTATGCGCAGTCTGACCGCTGCCAACATTATGAAATCATACCGGGGCGTAGAAGGAGGATTTGCCCTCCAGCGCGCACCGAAAGATATCACCCTTTTTGATATTATTGAAGCCGTAGAAGGACAGACGGAATTACAGCGCTGCCTTCATGACGTGGGATCCTGCTCCAAAGGCTGCAGCGGCATGTGCTCCATTTACGCGGCTTTTGCCGGTATCCAGCGTAATCTGGCAAAACAGTTGAAATCGTATAATTTTGAAGACCTGGCGAATCAGGAAAAGGCTATAAAGAACGCCGAAGAAGCTGCTAAAGTGGTTTCTGCCCCGGACGAAGACAAAGCAAAGGCGGAATAATCATACCTGCATGGAAACTGGTACTGAAGTGCGCATATTTTCAGTACCAGTTTTTATTTGCCCGGGGGCAGGGAAGAAGCTCTTTTCAGCGCCCCTGAAATATTGTACAATAAAAATACTGTATGAAAGAAATCATGCAGATACTTGTATTTCAGGTATTCTATCAGGGAGTGTACTATGTATTTACCAATTCAGGGATTCATCAGCAGTTTCCGTCTGCTCGATGTTGTAGATATTCTGCTCGTTGCTTTTTTTCTATATAAAATGCTGATCCTGATCCGCAATACGCGGGCCGTGGCGCTTATCAAGGGCCTCATCGTCCTCGGTGCTGTCACGGTGATCAGCAGCAGCCGTTTTCTCAACCTTCACGTGATCAACTGGATGCTTCAGCAGGGCATGATGGTCATCATGTTTGCACTGCCTGTCGTATTCCAGCCGGAATTGCGCCGCGCTCTGGAACAAATCGGGCGCGGCCGTCTCATCCGTTCCAGTCAGGTCGTCGATATGGAAGCCCTGGAACGGCTCCTCGATGAAATCGTAGCGGTTACGGAATCCATGTCCAAGACTCATACGGGGGCGCTCATCGTGTTCGAACGCAATGTCGGCCTCAATGACTATATCGATACGGGCATCCAGATTGATGGCAAAGTGTCGCGGGAGCTATTGGGCAATATTTTCATTCCCAATACGCCGCTCCACGATGGCGCCGTCATTATCCGCGATGACCGCATCATGGCTGCCGGCTGTCTGCTGCCCCTGACCAGTGACCGCTCCCTTTCTACGGAACTGGGAACGCGTCACCGGGCCGCTATCGGCATCAGCGAACTGGCCGATGCTGTCGTCGTCGTGGTCAGTGAAGAAACGGGGTCTATTTCCTATACGTACGGTGGCCATATTTACCGCCATCTCGACGGCACGGCGTTGCGCAACGTTCTCATGACATTCCTCAAACGGCAGCCCCAGGGACTGGCCAATATCTTGAAATGGAGGCCGATGAAATAATGATCAAGCTCAATCAAAAATGGCAGCTGCGCATTATCTGCCTCATTCTGGCCATTGTCCTATGGTTTGTCATCATCAATGAACAGAACCCGACGAGCGAAGGCAGCTATACCGTGCCGGTCACGGTAGAAAATCTCAATTCCCAGTATATTGCAGCTAATGTCCCCAAGACGGTGTATGTCCGCCTTCAAGGCCCGCGCAACACGATTATCAATGTAGGCGCGTCGGATATCAAAGCCTATATCGACCTTTCCAGCGCCCAGGAAGGGGAAATGGAAGTTCCGATACACGTACAGATTCCAAATGGTACGGAACTGAAGAAACAGTCACAGAATTCAGCAAAACTTTATATTGATGTCTATGCCGTCCAGGAATTTAAACTGACACCGCATCTCACGGGCAAGCTGCCCGATACGGTAGCCATCAGCAGCCTGCGCATGGTCCCTGATACGGTCGTCGTCAGCGGGGCGCGCCGCCTGATTCAGCAGGTAGACCGGGCCATCATCAATATCCCCGTCGGTGATGCGGACGAGGATTTCTCTGTGATGGCACCGATTCATCTGGTCCATGCTGACGGATCCTCTGTAGAAGGGCTGGAAATGACGCCGTGGCAGAGCAAGGTCAACGTCAAGGTCCTGACGAACGCCGTAACCAAGCGGGTTCCCGTCTATGTGACGACGACGGGGACACCGGCCGATGGCTATTCCGTGAAGAGTGTCAGCCCTATTCCGGAAAGTGTGGAAGTCCGGGGCCGGGCCGATGTCGTCGGTACCGTATCGGGCATCAATCTGGCAGCGGTCAATGTCAATGGCATCAGCGAAACGAAAGACTTTGAAATGTCTGCGCCATCTATTGATGGGGCCGTCTTTACGCCGGATACGATTAAAGTTACCGTTGAAGTCGGCAAGAACGAGTAAAGGAGAGAGTCATTTTGCTCAGAGTACTAAATATACGGACCGCCGTTCCCATGGAAAAGCCGCTTCCGGTCCTGGTGGCGAAAAAGTTGCGCTGCCGCAGAGAAGATATACAGCGGCTGGTCATCGTGCGCCGGTCCATAGATGCCCGCCGCAAGCCGCACATCTATTTTGTCTTTACGGTAGATGTCACCCTGGCGGATGAAGCACGGGTATGGAAACACTGCCACGATGCGAAGGATGTGCGGAAATTGGAAGTCCGCCCCGAACCGCCGGTTCATCCCGGCAGCCGGAAACTGGCCCACAGGCCGGTCGTCGTCGGTACCGGTCCGTCCGGTCTGGCAGCGGCACTGGAACTGGCCCGCCATGGATACCGGCCGGTCGTATACGAACGGGGCTGCGATATCGACACGCGGACCCATCACGTGGAAGAATTCTGGGAAGGCGGCCCCTTCCGGCCTGAGTCGAATGTACAGTTCGGCGAAGGCGGGGCCGGTACCTTTTCTGATGGCAAACTGACGACGCGGGTCAACCATCCCCTGCTGCCCAGGATACTGCATATGTTTGTCCAGGCCGGGGCTCCGGAAGATATCCAGTATGCCTATAATCCCCACGTCGGTACGGATATCCTGCGCCGCGTCGTAAAGAATATGCGCCAGACTATAGAACGCATGGGCGGGACTATTCATTTCAACAGCTGCGTGACCGGCATCGGCCGGGACGATACGGGACAGGTCACATCGGTTACCATCAATGGCACAGAGCAGGTCCCGGCAGAGGTCGTCATTATGGGAATCGGGCACAGTGCACGCGATACGTATCATATGCTGTACCAGCAGGGCATCCATATGGAACGGAAAGACTTTGCCGTAGGTGTGCGCATCGAGCATACCCAGGACCTGATCGACCATTCCCAGTACGGCTGCTCTGCGGCCGACCTGGGGCTGGATGCCGCAGATTATGCACTGGTATATCATGATAAAGAAAATGGCCGGTCCTGTTATTCGTTCTGCATGTGTCCCGGCGGCGTCGTCGTGGCGGCGGCGTCTGAAGAAGGCGGTGTCGTGACCAATGGCATGAGCCTGTACAAACGGGACAGCGGCATTGCTAACAGTGCTCTCGTCGTCAATGTTACGGCCGATGATGTAGGCAGTTCGTCACCGCTGGCAGGTATCGAATTCCAGCGCCGCTATGAAAAACTGGCCTATGAAGCCGGTGGCAGGTCTTACAAGGCACCGGCACAGACGGTGGGATCATTCCTGGGGCGGAACGATCCGGGGCAGATGCCGTCTGTTACATCCTACAGGCCCGGTGTCGTCTGGACCGATCTGCGTCGCGTCCTGCCTGGCTTTGTGACGGATACACTGGCCAGGGCCCTGCCGTATTTCGGCCGCCGTATTCATGGATTTGATGATACTAATGCGGTCATGACGGGTGTAGAGACCCGGACCAGTGCCCCTGTACGGATTGTCCGGGGAGAAGACCGCATGGCCGATGGCAGCAGCGGCCTCTATCCTGTTGGGGAAGGAGCCGGATATGCCGGTGGCATTATGAGTGCTTTTCTCGATGGTCTGGAAACAGCTATCGCTATTATAACTATATATCAACCGTTGGAGGGAAAATAAATGGCAAGATTGTTTGGAACTGATGGAGTACGAGGTATAGCAAATGATACATTGACGCCGGAACTGGCATATCATCTGGGACGGGCGGCTGCGTACGTACTGGGACAGGAAAAGGAACATCCCACATTCCTGATTGGCAGGGATACGCGTATTTCCGGGACGATGCTCGAAAGCATCCTGGCAGCAGGGATTACCTCGGCAGGAGGAAACTGCTACCTCGTCGGCGTGATTCCGACACCGGCCATCGCCTATCTGACGCGGGTCCATCATCTCGATGCCGGCGTCATGATTTCGGCTTCCCATAACCCGTTTGAATATAATGGCATCAAATTCTTCGACCAGTACGGGTATAAACTTCCCGATGAAACGGAAGACCGCATTGAAGAATACATGCTCAAAGATGAACGCTCTGGCATCCAGAGCCGTCCCACCGGTGCAGCAATCGGTACTATTTCCAACTGGACGAACCTGCAGGCTGAATATGAAGATTTCATCGTCCAGTCTACCGATGTCGATCTGACGGGACTGAAAATCGTTCATGACGGGGCCAACGGATCGGCATCCCAGCTCGGTCCGGATATTTTCTGCCGCCTCGGTGCGGAAGTCATCGCCATCCACCACGAACCCAATGGCATCAATATCAACGACCACTGCGGTTCTACTCATCTGGAAAGTCTCAAAGAAGCCGTACTGAAGAACGGTGCCGATATCGGTATCGCCAATGACGGCGATGCCGACCGCTGCCTGGCCGTCGATGAAAAGGGCCAGGAAATGGACGGCGACCAGATTATGCTTCTCTGTGCCCTGAAACTGAAAGAAGAAGGCCGGTTGAAACAGGATACGGTCGTCGGCACGGTCATGAGCAATATCGGTTTCCATAAGGCACTGAAGGAAATGGGATGCCAGAGTGTCATCACCGCCGTCGGGGACCGCTATGTCCTGGAACGGATGCGCAAAGATGGCTACTGCCTGGGTGGTGAACAATCGGGACACATTATTTTCCTCGATTACAACACGACCGGTGATGGACTGCTGACAGCGGTACAATTGCTGTCCATCATGAAAACCCGTCAAAAGCCGCTGTCTGAACTGGCAGGTATCATGACGAAATATCCGCAGATCCTGAAAAACGTCACCGTACAGACCAAATCAGGCTGGGAAAATAACAATCTCATCATGGCGGCCATCGCTGCCGGAGAAGAAGAACTGGGAGATGAAGGCCGGATTCTCGTGCGCCCGTCCGGTACGGAACCGCTTATCCGCGTCATGGCAGAAGGTCCGGATCTGGATCAGTTGCAGCGTATCGTAGACGACATTGCCCTCGTCGTAGAACACGAAATGGGCCCGTCGAAATAAGCCAGGTATTGACCAGATGCATAGCTTATATTAAAATAGGGGAATGGAGTATACTACTTCATTCCCCTTTTTTTCGTTTAGGAATCCATTCGTAAAATGGATAGCGCTAGTGCCTGCGTGAGGAACAGGCAGACGAGGTAGAGAAGTATCGAAGATTCAGCGGATGTCTCTCGGCAGCTCCAGCCGTTATGCAATGAAAAAATCACACTGGCAACAGGGTGGACAATGACTTTGCAGGGAGTGCACAGGGGCAGTGCGCCCGTTTTGCGGCGTGCCCCGGAAAACAGGAGGAAAAAAATTATGTGTGGTATTGTTGGTTATGTTGGCGACCGCCAGGCGGCAGATTTTCTTTTGGAAGGCCTTGCTAAATTAGAGTACAGAGGCTATGATTCTGCCGGCATAGCTGTATATCATGATGGTAAAATAAAAGTGCAAAAAAAAGTGGGCCGACTGGTCAACTTGAAGAAAGTGGTGGAACAGGACCCCAATATCGGGACTATTGGCATTGGTCATACTCGCTGGGCTACCCATGGCGGCCCTTCTGATGTCAATTCTCATCCTCATATGAGTATGGACGGGAAATTTGCAGTCGTCCACAATGGCATCATTGAAAACTACATGACGTTAAAAGAAGAATTACTGGCTAAAGGCTATCAGTTCAAATCGGAAACAGATACGGAAGTTGTGGCTCATCTCTGCTCCGACATGTATGACGGTGATTTTGCCAGTACCGTCCGCCGCGTGCTGAAACGGCTCCGCGGCTCTTATTCGCTGGTTTTCATGACCACCTATCAGCCCGACACGATTATCTGCTGCAAAAAAGATAATCCGCTCATTGTCGGCCTCGGTGATGGAGAAAATTATATTGCATCGGATATCCCGGCAATCCTGAATTACACGCGCCGGACCTATATCATGAACGATGGCGAAGTCGCTATTGTCAAAAAAGACAGCGTCTGGGTGACCGACCTGGATGGGCAGCCGGTGTCCAAAAAAGTATTTGAAGTCAACTGGGATGCCGAAGCGGCTGAAAAAGGCGGATTTGAACATTTCATGATCAAAGAAATTTTTGAACAGCCGAAAGCTATCCGTGATACCCTGAGCTGCCGTGTTTCGGAAGACGGGAAATCGGTCAAATTCGATGAGCTCAGCTGGGCGCCGGAAGATGTCAAATCTATCGGTAAAATCATGATTACCGCCTGCGGCACGGCCTATCATGCCGGGCTTCTGGCCAAGTATTTCATTGAAAAACTGGCCCGTATTCCCGTCGAAGTAGATATTGCTTCTGAATACCGTTATCGCGATCCCCTGACGGACAGCAAGACGCTGTGCATCATTATCAGCCAGTCCGGGGAAACTATTGATACGCTGGCGGCCCTCAAAGAAGCCAAACGTCGGGGAGCCCGCTCTCTGGCCATTACCAACGTCGTCGGCTCGTCCATTTCCCGGGAAGCCGATCAGGTGGTCTATACCTGGGCAGGACCGGAGATTGCTGTAGCATCGACAAAAGCCTATACGACCCAGCTCGTAGCATTGCTGCTCCTGGCACTCTATATGGGCCGTCTCAATGGTCAGCTCAGTGCGGAAAAGGAAACGCAGATTCTTCAGGATCTGCAGAAAGTACCAGAACAGTGCCAGTATATCTTTGACCATGCCAGCGATGTCAAAGAACTGGCTGAAAAGTTCAAAAATAAAGAAGATGTCTTCTTCATTGGCCGCTCCATGGATTATGGACTGGCTATGGAAGGGGCGCTAAAGCTGAAGGAAATTTCCTATATCCATGCCGAAGCCTATGCCGGTGGTGAACTGAAGCACGGCACACTGGCCCTGATTATCGATGGCGTTCCCGTCATTGCCCTGGCTACCCAGCGGGATGTAGAAGAAAAAATGATCAGCAACATAAAGGAAGTCAAAGCCCGTAATGCCCAGGTAGTAGGCGTCGTACAGGAAGATGATACAGAAGTAGCCAAGACGGTGGATTCTGTCATTAAAATCCCGAAATCGGATAATTTTGTCATGCCTATCATGACGGTCATTCCCTTGCAGCTGCTGGCGTATTATGCAGCCGTAGCCAGAGGAAATGACGTAGATAAACCGAGAAATCTGGCAAAGAGTGTCACTGTAGAATAAAAAGCAGGTGTAGTAATCCGCTGTGTGAACGAAAGAGCGTTCATGCAGCGGATTTTTTAGATTGTGTAAAAAATGCCCTTGACAAGAGGTGCAGAGTGGGATATACTAAACAAGCTGTTGAGCGGACGTGAAGGCTTCCTTCCTC
>ERZ791914.45-NODE-45-length-132947-cov-42.687882_pt1 | contig 132947 bp, 135 predicted proteins | sample MGYA00510140_ERZ791914 | MGnify/ENA primary metagenome ERZ791914 (study PRJEB30046, sample SAMN00792079) | human gut metagenome | study: EMG produced TPA metagenomics assembly of the A metagenome-wide association study of gut microbiota in type 2... | reverse complement strand
GAGACAGTAAAAACCATCTCGTTACTAAGGTCTAACTTTTTGGGGTCACATCAGAGCAGACCCTTTTATTTTTGAAAAATAAAATATACCAAATCTGGTATGAAAAATGCATAATATTGGAATTGGACGTATAAACTCCGTGGCGCTATACTGATTACATGAAAAAGAAAAAAGCTTTGCTGTACATGCTGGCTGCTGCTCTGTTGTTCTGTTTTACAGAAATCAGCCTGAAAAAATTAAATGGGTCGATCAACAGTATTGAGGTGAATTTCAGCCGGTACTTGCTGGCGGGGATCCTGCTTTTGCCTGCCGGGATAAAGGAGCGGAAAAGGCGCAGGATCCGGCTGGGCAGAAGACACATCCAGTGGTTTTTCTTGTTGGGGTTCATTGGTATTGCCTTGGTGGGGCCTTTGTATCAGCTGGCCACCGTTTATCTGGATGCAGGTGTGACCGGTGTGATTTTTTCCATCAACCCCATATGCATCGGAATCTTGGCTGCATTTTTGCTGAAAGAACCGATTTCTTCCCAGCAGGCTGTGGGATTTGGACTAGCATTTGCCGCAATCTTGGTAATCGTAGATCCTTTCCATGTGAGCATGGATCCCATAGGTCTTTTCTTACTGGGGCTGACTGTCCTTTTTTACAGCCTGTATGCAGTGCTTGGCAAGAAAATGACTGATGAACTGGGAAGTGCTGATATGACGGCAGGCAGCTTCATCTGTGGCGGTTTGCAGTTGTTCCTGTTTGCTGCTGCCAGCCACGTGCCGTTGCTCAGTGACTTTGCACGACAGGCGGGTTTTCCCGGATTTGCGGATATTCCGTTGTTTTCCGGATATACCCTGAAGAATCTGCCATGGGTCCTTATCTTGTATGTGGGAGTGACTCTGGGCGCGTATTATTTCTGGTTCCAGGCCATGGAATATGGCAGTGTGGCCATTGGAGGCATGACATATTTCATCAAACCAGTACTGACACCGTTTTTTGCGCTTCTTATTTTGGGAGAAGGAATCAGCGGAAGGATGATGACCGGCATCCTGCTCATGCTGGCGGGGGCGGCAATCAGTCTTGGCAGGAAACAGACAGGCAGGACAGGGACAGAATCGATTGAGGATGGAGGGGAAAAATCTTGATGGATCTGCAGAATATGAAAGTGTTCCTGAAAATCGCGGAGTATGAAAATCTCAGCAGAGCTTCTGATGAACTGCATATAGCCCAACCCCATCTTACGAGACAACTGAAAGCAATGGAAAAAGATATGGGAGTCTCCCTGTTTACCCGGGAAAAGAAACGGCTCCATATTACTCGGGAAGGTGTGTATCTGGTCCATCAGTGCAGGGAAATGTTGAGCCTGGAAGAAGAAACGAGGAACAGGCTCCTGGAAATGAGCCAGGGGACGGCAGGACGGATTTATCTGGGGGCCATCGAAACTGCAGGAACGGTATTCTTGCCAGATTGGATCGAAGGATTCCAGAAACGGTATCCCTTAGTCCGTTACTATATATGGACAGCGAATTCAGAAGATGTGGTAGAGCGGCTTCGACATCATCTGATCGATCTTGCTTTGATCCGTACGAAATTCGATAAGGAACGGTATGAAGGGATGCCCATTGGACAAGAACGGTGGATTGCTCTGATTTCTCGGGATCATCCTCTTGCCCGAAAAAAAGAGAAACTCTCTTTGGAAGAGCTGAGCCAGGAGTCTCTGATTATACCTACCACACGGTCTCGGGAAATTCGAGATTGGTTTGGAGATGCTGGTTTGTCCGCTAATATTTTCTGCGAGTTTTCCCCTTTGATGAATGCTTTGGTCATGGCGGAGCGGAATCTTGGGATTGCTATCCTTCCGGAATCTGCCATTGTGCATTTCAAGATGCATCCGGTGGTTATCAGGCAGCTGCAGAAGGAAGTCGTGACGGAGGTATCCCTTATCTGGCGAAAAGATAATACCTTATCGGGTGCGGAGCAGAAATTCGTGGAATATGTACGGGAAGTGAAGGCGAACGATGAAAATAAGATTTCTGAAACAAACAATTGACACCCATGTCCATACTATACCTGATGGAGCACCGAGAAAAATGACGGATTTGGCATTGGCTATGGAAGCGGTGAAAGCAGGCATGGCTGGATTTGTCACCAAATGCCATCAGGGAGATACCAGCGCACGGGCAGCCGTAGTGGAAGAAGCCATGGGACTCTTATATCCTGGAAAGGATTTTCGGGTGTGGGGCGGTGTGGTCTTGAACCATGGAGCTGGTGGACTGAATCCTTCCGCAGTCTATGCATCCGGAAAGATGGGGGGACGGTTTGTCTGGTTCCCTACTGTTGATGCGGAAAATGATGCACTGTATAAGAAAAAACACGCATCACAGCAAGGTCTGGGGAACGCCAATGAACAGCCCATCAGAAAAAACAAAATAAGGATTCTCGATGAGCAGGGAGTCCTTATTCCGGAAGTGAAAGAGATTCTGCAGCAAGTGAAAGCTTTCAATATGGTCCTGGCCACGGGGCATATTGCTGTTCAGGAAAGTCTGGCTCTGGTGCGGGCAGCTGCGGCTATGGGAATCCAGAAGATATTGGTCAACCATGTGAGTCTGCCCATTACCAACGCCTCCCTGGCACTCCAGAAAGAATACATAGACAACGGTGCCATGGTGGAGCATTGTTATTACACGCCTATGGCTGGGCTGTGTTCCTGGGAAGAAATTGCAGAGAGCATACGGACACTTGGACCGGAGCATGTAATCCTTTCTACTGATTTGGGACAGCCGGCTAATGGTTCTCCCGTAGAGGGAATGGAAAAGTTTGCAGAACAGCTTCATTCTTTGGGCATTCTGGAAGAGGAACTCTATCAGATGATGGCAGTCAATCCTGAAAGATTGCTTTATTGAATGTGTATATCGAATCTATAGGGTGAGGCAGGCCTGATTTCAGACTAAAAAAAGCTGCTGCATCTGCAACAGCTCTTTTCGGAGTGATGAAAAAAGACTGCCCGCGAGGGGCAGTCTTTTTGTTATTTGTCGGCGACTTCTACTTTGCCGGTGAACAGTTCTTTGGTGCAGCTCCGGACCACGTTGATGGCCAGGAACATCAGGCACAGGGCAACTACCAGCTGGAGACCTTCCACCATGGGGAAGAAAACGCCAGCCATGGCTTTCTTGTAGATGCCGTAGATGGACAGGCACAGGGCACTCATGGTCACCAGGAACATGAAGGTCATAGGCACATAGAGCATCCAGCTCTTCCGGCCGGTGACTTTCAGGAATACGGCCAGGGCAACCAGTACCAGAGCACTCAGCAGCTGGTTGGCAGCACCGAACAGCGGCCAGATGTTCATGTAACCGCCCAGGCACAGCAGGTAGCTGGGAATCAAGGTAACGATAGTGGCAACGTAGGTGTTGCTCAGGAATTTAGCAGCAGCACCCTGTTCTTTCCCTTCTTCCGGAGCCAGGATTTCCTGGAGCATCATCCGGCCGATACGGGTCACCGCATCGATGGTGGTCATGGCCAGAGCAGATACGCACATGGTCACGATGCAGGTGCTGTAATATTTGGGAATACCGAACATGGTGAAGTAGCCGCCGATGGCACTGCCGAAGATGGCGAACGGAGTGGCTTTGGGCAGCTGGCCGTTCACAGCTACGGAGCAGGCGATAACCAGGGAAACCACACCCAGGGTGGATTCGATCAGCATGGAGCCGTAACCTACGGGCAGCATGTCTTTTTCGTTAGAAATGGTCTTGGAGGAAGTACCGGAAGAAACCAGAGAATGGAACCCGGATACAGCCCCGCAGGCGATGGTGACGAACAGGATGGGGAACATGGGCTTGCCGGCTACTTCGAAGGAAGTGAAGGCAGGCATATTGATGGAAGGATTTCCGACGATGATGCCCAGCACGCCGGCCAGGATCATCCCCAGCAGCAGGAATACAGACAGATAGTCACGAGGCTGGATCAGCAGCCACATGGGCATGATGGAAGCAGCGAAGCAGTAAGCGTAGGTCACATACAGCCAGGTGGTACGGGAAGCATACATGGGGTAAGCGATTCCCAGGCTGACCATGGCAATCATGCAGATGATGCCCAGGATCAATTCTTTGGCACCGGTGATGTTGAACCGGCGGGTCACGATCCCGAATACCACAGCCACAGCGATGTAGATCATGGAGATGGAAGCGGCAGAAGCGTTGGGCCCCATCATTTCACCGGTCTTGGAGAAGCCGTTGAAGGTGCTGGCCATGATATCAGAGAAAGCGGCGATGACCAGCAGGGAGAAAAGCCAGCCGAACATCAGGAACATCTTGCAGCCGGTACGGCCTACATACTGTTCGATCAGGGCACCCATGCCCTTGCCGTCGTTCTTCACGGAAGCATACAGGGCAGTGAAATCCTGGACGGCACCGAAGAATACGCCGCCGACCAAAATCCATAAGAATGCAGGAACCCAACCGAACATGGCGGCGATAATCGGGCCGGTTACAGGGCCGGCACCCGTAATGGAAGAAAACTGATGGGCAAATACCGTGAAGCGGGAAGCGGGAGCAAAGTCCTTGTCATCCCGGAAGCGATAGGCAGGAGTCTTCGCATCCGGTTCAATTCCCCAGGTCTTGACCAGCCAGCGTCCATAAAACATGTACGCACAGATAAAGATTACAATTGAAAGACACACAAGCGTTAATCCGTTCATCTTCATCACTCCTTTGAAAAAAATCGGCACTTCTGTTCGCAAGTGCCGCCATCAAATCGGATGCTTGTTGATAGTTACGTAATTTACCACTTGTTCACGCTCTTGTCAACATTTTTTTGTATACTTCATACATTATTTTTTCAAAGTGTTATCGTACTAAAGACAGGTGCCCGAATTTACAGAGAATTAGTCCATTCTCAAAATACCATATAGAGGAAGTTCCAAGGATTTGTCTTTTCGGAATGGAATAATGTCTGGTAGGATAGGAGCGGGTGTTTCCCATAAAACCATTTGAAGGAAAGCGGAAAAAAGGGAAAATCCTTCTGCGGGAAGAAAAGGTGTGTCATTTAAAACAAAAAAAGATGCTTTTTCGGGCTGAAAAAGAAAAATGAAAAGAAAGGTTGCATTTCTGGAAACATCGTGCTAGGCTATGAACCATCAATTCCACAGGAAAAATGCTACGAAGAGAAGGAGTAGGCTCCGGAATCCCTTCAGAGAGCGCCCGGCTGGTGTGAGGGTGCAGGGAAGAAGAAGCTGAACTGGTCTCAGAGCAGCTGCCTGAAAGCCTGGTTCCAGGAAGTAGGGCACGCCGGAAGCCTGACCGTTAGCAGACAGGAGGATATCGGCCGTTGGCCCGTATCTGTACAAGCGCATGCAGCTTCGGATGCATGAACAAGAGTGGTACCGCGAAATTTCCTTTCGTCTCTTAGGAGACGGAAGGATTTTTTTATGATCAAATTTCAGGAGGGGTAAGAATGGTTCAAATTGGATCACTGGCATTATTGTTCTTTGTTATTTTCTTAGGGATGATCACCAAGAAAAATGTGGGGATCATCGGTTTCTTGGCGGCTTATGTCTACGGCACCTTTGTCACCGGGATGAAGGCCAAGGAGATTTACGCGGGCGGGTTCCCCACCACGGTGTTTTTCCTGATCATGGCTTCCACCTTCCTGTTCGGCATTGCCAATCATAATGGGACGTCCACGGTCCTGGCCAAGAATGTCTCTTTTCTTTCCCGAGGGAACAATAAATTGATTCCCTGGATGTTCTTTGCAGCAGCAGCCATCCTGGCAGGAGTGGGCGGCTCCATGCTGATTTTGGTGGTGATCATGCCCATTGCTTACAGTACCTGCCTGAGCCGGCAGCTGGATGTGACCATGACTTCCATCATCGTACTGGCCGGCGGGATGATCGGCGGTCTTTCTCCCATTACTTTGAATGGAATCGTGGCCAATACCCTGGCCATCCAGAATGGGGTGGACAACTACATGCCCATTTGGGGAGCTTATTCTCTGTCCATTTTTGCCATGGCCTTCATCGCTTATCTGGTGTTCCAGGGCTGGAAAGTCCCCAATACGGAACCGGATAAGGATTTCACCCCTTTTAACCGGGCCCAGATCGTAACAGTGATTTCCATTGTCCTGGTGTGTGTGGCTACTATTTTCTTCAAACAGAATATCGGCCTGCTCTGCCTGGCTTTTGCTGCAGTCCTGATCCTGCTGGGGTATTGTGATCAGAAAGTAGCCATCGCCGCCATTCCCTGGGGGACGCTGATCCTGATCACCGGCATGAGCATGCTGCTCCATGTGGTGGATAAATCCGGCGGGATCACCTATCTGACTTCTATGCTGGCGAAAGTCATCACGCCGGCTACGGCCCAGCCCATCATGATCCTTCTGGGCGGCCTCATGGGTGCAGTGGCCAGCGGCACCGGCGTGGTGATGCCTACCTTGATCCCTCTGGCAGCGAAACTGGCGGCTTCCAATCCGGCCCTGGACGCTACGGCTTTGATGCTGGGGGTCATCGTAGGGACCAATGGAGTGGTGCTGAGTCCCTTTTCCACGGTGGGGGCCCTGGCCTGCGGCTGTGCACCGGAAGGGGTGGATGTGAACAAGCTATACAAGAACCTGCTCCTCACCGCCATCCTCTTCAGCCTCTCCGCTTTTGCGGTGTCTTATCTGGGAATCTATAATATGTTGTTTTTGTAAAGAAAGTAAGGGGCTGTTGCATGAGCAACAGCCCCTTATTCATAATGATTCAAGATATTCCGGACTCTTTCTTTCTTCGATTTGGGGACCTTCCACTGGTAATTCCGGTAGTTGTTCTCTCTGTGGTCGGTGGAGTAATCGGCGTAATCGAAATCCACATCCCGTTCATAGCTCCGATTGTAGTCTCCGTGCCCGTCATCCAGGTAAAAAAACGTCTGCATCTTGCTCCTTCTTTCTCAAAAGCTTCCTAATATATGGAAAGCAATAAATAAATCAGAATAAGGCCCATAAGAAAAGTTTACATTTCAGCGGATTTCCTTCTTTTACTAGTAATTTTATCACAAACCGTGTACAATGAATACATAAGAAATGAAAACACTGCGTCAGTGGATTCAGATAGGGGAGTGGAAAGCCATGAAAATCGTAACTTTTGCGTACGATGACGATGTCCAGGTAGGGATCATTTCCGAAGACGGAAAAAGTGTCATCCCTGCCAACAAATTTGAAAACATGTATGACCTGATCCAGCATGCTGGTTTTGAAGAACTGCTGGGTATTGCCCGGGTGGCTATGGGAGCGGTCCCCCTGGAACAGGTGAAGATCCTGGCTCCCCTGACCCGTCCCCGGAACGACATCATCTGCCTGGGGATCAACTACAAATCCCATGACGAAGAACTGCCGGATGAATACGTACCGGAAAAAATCGTCCAGCGTCAGGTTCCGGTGTACTTCTCCAAGCGGGTGGACCGGGCTGTGGATCCCGATGGGATCATCGACGGCCATTTCAATGTGGTGAAGGAACTGGACTACGAATGCGAACTGGCCGTGATCATCGGCAAAGAAGCCAAGAATGTGGAAGAAAAAGACGCCGGAGATTATGTGTTCGGCTATACCATCATCAATGATGTGACGGCCCGTGATGTACAGGTGGCCCATAAACAGTGGTATTTCGGGAAGAGCTTGGATACCTTTGCTCCCATGGGGCCCTGCATCGTGACAGCGGATGAATTCGATTTCCCGCCGGCCCTCCATCTGACCTGCCGGGTCAACGGAGAACTGCGTCAGGACAGCAATACGAAACTCCTGGTCCATGGGATCCCCTACATCATCAGCGAACTGTCCAAAGGGATGACCCTTCGGGCCGGCACCATCATTGCTACTGGTACGCCTGCCGGCACCGGTATCGGCATGAACCCGCCCCAGTTCCTGAAGAGCGGCGATGTGGTGGAATGTTCCATCGAAGGGATCGGGACCCTGCGGAATAGGGTAAAGTGAGGAAAAGAAGTTTTGGCCGCGCGTCGCGACGGGGGTGTGGATTTTTCCACACCCCTTTTCATTTCTCCCGCACCGGCTGCATCCGGTAATCTTTGTCAGTGATCCGGCCTTCGGTGAGGAGCTGGTACAGGTTCTGGGCCCGGAGGTCCAGTTCCAGCTGCTGGCGGAAGGCCGGGGTGGGAGCCTGGGCCAGGGTGTTCTTTCGGAGTGCGGTGAGAAGGGGCAGCCGGGCGGTTTCCTTCATGGCTCGGAGCAGCTGCCGGCCGGTTTCCGTAAAGCCCAGCACCCGCAGATAAGAAGGAGGCTGGGCCGCGGCTTCCCGGAAGGAGAGTTCCGGGCTGGAAAGGAGCAGCTGCCAGAGGATCCGCCGGAGCCGGGAGGGAGGATAGCGCCGGGTGCTGCAGGCTTTTACTAGGGCGGCAAAGGAGCTGGCCCGGCGGTGTTTCCAGATCCGGTCTTCCAGACCTTCGGATACTTGGGCCCAGCTGGCCAGGAGGCTGGGGGACGCTTTTTCCAAGGCTGCGGCAAGGAAGAAATCGAGAGGTTTTTCTGTATCCGGCAGGCCCGTATCTCCATACCAGGCCTGGCATAGGGGACGGAGAGGTGCCGGGAGGCCTTCCAGGAAGCTGGCTGTACAGCCTCGGGTGCAGATTTCCTGCCGGAGAGCGGAAGCACTGGGGAATGGGTCTCTTTGAAGCTGGCTTTCCCCGTAGGCCTGGCCTTCCCGGTGGATGGGAAGGGGCCGGATTTCCGGATGGGAATGGAGGGCTTTCAGATATTCTAGGGCTAAGAGATTGTTGGAGCCGGTGAACAGCTCTCGGTAGGCCGGGTTTCGGGCGGCGGCCAGGCTGGCTGCCGCATTGGCATAAGAGCTGCCGCCGGCCAGGGCTTTTTGCCAGTCGTCCGGAGCGAAGGTTTCCTGGGAGAGGGACAGGAGCAGTGCAGGGTCCTCCGTTTCACAGCCGAAGGAGAGATGGGTCACAAGGCCGGCAGCAGCCAATGTTTCCACCCCGAAAGAGGCAAAGCCTTGGGCACTCTGGAGGCTGCCGGTGACGGGCAGTTCCAGTACCAGGTCCACGCCTCCCAGCAGGGCTAGACGGGTCCTTTGCCATTTGTCCCACAAAGGCAGCTGCCCCCGCTGGGTCAGGCTGCCGCTCATGACGGCTATGACGGGCGCCGGGCCCAGCTGTTTCCGGGCTTTGGCCAATTGGCGGGCATGGCCCCGGTGGAAGGGATTGTATTCGGCCACCAGGCCGATGACAGCAGAAAATTCCATGGGCTCACTCCAAATTTTTATTTTACAAATCCGTAAAACTTTGCTACCATATATTAGTATTATAGCATAAGCATAATACTGGTTTAAAATCAGTAGTCGATCAGGAGGCAATGTAATGAAGATTTTTGTTGTAAACTGCGGCAGCTCTTCCATCAAATATCAGCTGATTGATATGAAGGATGAATCTGTCATCGCAAAAGGTCTGGTAGAACGTATCGGCATCGAAGGGTCCGTTCTGACTCATACTCCGGCTGGGAAGGACAAAGTAAGACTGGAAAGCGCCATCCCCGACCATGTTGACGGCATCAAGAAGGTCCTGGCTGCGCTGGTTGATCCCAACCATGGGGTCATCAAATCCATGGATGAAATCGATGCTGTGGGCCACCGGGTGGTGCATGGCGGCGAAATCTTCAACGAATCCGTTGTGATCACTGATGAAGTGCTGAAGCAGATCGAAGACCTCAGCGACATGGCTCCTCTCCATCAGCCTGCCAACGTGGCCGGGATCCGTGCCTGCCAGAAGCTGATGCCCAACACTCCGCAGGTTGCCGTATTCGATACTGCTTTCCATCAGACCATGCCTCCTGTGGCATATATGTTCGGCGTGAAATATGAAGAATACAAGGACTATGGCATCCGGAAATACGGCTTCCATGGGACTTCCCACAAATATGTATCCGGTGTGGCTGCCAAAATGCTGGGCAAAGACATCAAAGATACCAAGATCATCACCTGCCATCTGGGCAACGGTTCCAGCATCACCGCCATCGACGGGGGCAAATCCGTGGATACTTCCATGGGTTTCACTCCGCTGGACGGCGTGCTGATGGGTACCCGTACCGGTTCCATCGACCCGGCTGTGGTTCCCGTGCTGATGCAGAAGAAGGGCCTGGATGCTGCCGGTGTTGATAAGTACATGAACAAGGAATGCGGCGTCCTGGGCGTTTCCGGTGTTTCCAGCGACTTCCGGGATCTGGAAGATGCGGCCGCCAAAGGTAATGAAAGAGCCAAACTGGCCCTGGATATGTTCTGCTATCAGGTGAAACGCTACATCGGTGCTTATGCAGCTGCTATGGGCGGCGTAGATGCCATCGTATTCACCGCCGGTGTAGGCGAAAACGACATCCATACCCGTCAGCAGGTCTGCTCCGGACTGGAATTCCTGGGCGTGAAACTGGACGCTGACCGGAACAATGTCCGCGGTAAAGCCACCGAAATCAGCGCTGCTGATTCCAAGGTGAAGGTGTTCCTGATCCCCACCAACGAAGAACTGGCCATTGCCCAGGATACCCTGAGACTGTGCAAATAAGATGATTGGGGCTTTTGCTTGACAAAGACCGCTTTCGTCGATATAATGTAACGGTTGATAATATGATCAAAATCAATGTAGCAGAAATCAAAAAAAGACTTGTAGGGTCAGAATCTTTCCAGTACGATTTAGCCCCGGCCCAGCTGAACCTGTCGCCGGAGGATGCGGATCTGGAAGGGCATATCCTGGTGGAAGGGGAACTTTCCAACGGGGGAGATGTGATCCTTCTCACGGCCGCAGAACAGTTCGTCTGCCATGGCACTTGCGCCCGCTGCCTGAAAGATGTGCGGCTGGAGCTGACGGCCAGGGTGGAAGAACGGTACTATCCGGAAGGCACAGAAGGACTGGAAGAGGATGCCTTTACCTATCAGTTCGACATGGTTGATGTTACGGATGCTTTGAGGGAGTCCCTGCTGCTGGCCATCCCGGCCAGAGTCCTGTGCAAACCGGACTGCAAGGGGATCTGTCCTGTCTGTGGAGCGGACCGCAATGTGACGGAATGCCACTGCGATACCCATTCCATAGACCCCAGGCTGGAGGCTCTTAAGGCGTTGTTAGAGAAATAGGTTGAGTTTAGGAGGTGTAATACAATGGCAGTACCAAAGAGAAAAATGTCTAAGGCCCGTCGGGATTCCCGCCGCGCTAATTGGAAACTGGCTGCTCCTGGCTTGGTTGAATGCCCTCAATGCCACGAGCTGAAGCGCCCTCACCATGTATGCCCTGAATGCGGTTATTACGATGGTAAGGAAGTCGTGAAAGAAGACGAAGAATAAGGGAAACGGGCAACCGGGAACCTTAAAAAAGAACGCTGTCCCTGCGGGGACGGCGTTCTTTTTTTATGACCCTTCCTAAAACCGGGAAACTGGCTTATAATGATAGGATAGCAACGATTAAATAATTGTGAGGGGAGCAGCCAGTTATGAAATTTTTCATTGATACAGCGAACCTGGACGAGATTCGGGAAACCGAAGCCATGGGCATCATCAGCGGTGTCACCACCAACCCTTCGCTGATCGCCAAGGAAGGCCGGGATTACGAAGAGACGCTGCGGGAAATCGCCCAGATCGTGGACGGCCCCATTTCCGGGGAAGTGAAGGCCAGCACCACCCTGGCCCGGGACATGGTGATGGAAGGCAGAGTCATCGCCCAGATCCATCCCAATATGGTGGTGAAGATCCCTATGACCAAAGAGGGACTGCAGGCGGTGAAGATCCTCTCTTCTGAAGGGATCAAGACCAACGTGACCCTTGTGTTCTCCGCTACCCAGGCCATCTTGGCTGCCCGTGCGGGAGCCACCTATGTTTCTCCTTTCCTGGGCCGGCTGGATGACATTTCCACCGACGGCACCCGGCTGATCAAGGAAGTGATGGAAATCTTCCGGCTGTATCCGGACATCACTACTAAGGTGATCTGTGCGTCCATCCGCCATCCTATGCATGTGGTGGAATGTGCCAAGGTGGGGGCTGACATCGCCACGGTGCCGTACAAGGTCCTGATGCAGATGGTCCAGCATCCCTTGACCCTGACGGGGATCGAGAAATTCTGCCAGGATTTTGAAGCGGTGTTCGGCCGCTGAAGTATGAAATTGCTGTAAAATCTGTAACAGATATCCCTGCACGTCTTGTATTTTATCCGTACTCTGGTATAATGAATGCTAGTGTTAAGACTAGGTACTAAAAGTAGGTGGTAGGATGGGTTCTGTGGGACAGAAAAAGGCAAGACAGCAGCGTCTGCAGCAGCTGCTGGCCAGGAATCCGTTTTTAACCGACGAGCATCTGGCCGAAACCTTTCAGGTGAGCATCCAGACTGTACGGCTGGACCGTCTGGCTTTGGGGATCCCGGAACTGCGGGAGCGGACCCGCCACATGGCGGAAGATGCCCAGGAAAAGCTGAAAGCCATTACCAGTGAGGAAATCGTCGGTGAACTGATCGACCTGGAAATCGGCGTCAGCGGCATCTCCATGATGACGGTGGACCGGGAAATGGTGCTGCAGAAAACCGGCGTCTGCCGAGGGCAGTACATGTTTGCCCAGGCCAATTCCTTGGCTCTGGCGGTGATCGATGCTCCGGCTGCTCTCACCGGTGTGGCCAATGTAAAGTACAAGATCCCTGTGACCGTGGGAGCCATTTTAGTGGCGAGAGCCGAAGTGGTCCGGAAACAGGAAGACAAATATACCATTTGGGTAAAGATCAGGAACAACCACAAGGAAGTGTTCCGTGCCAAATTCCTGATCGTTGCCATTCCGGAACAAAGGAGCCAAGAAGATGAAAATCGCAGTTGACGTAATGGGAACTGACTATGGCCCTGCTGAGATCATCAAAGGTGTGCTTCAGGCAGTAAACGAATATGGCTGCGACGTGGTACTGGTGGGGGATCAGGAAGTGATCCGGCAGGAACTGGCCCGGGAGCACCAGGAAAACAATCCTAAGATCACCATCCATCACGCCAGCCAGGTAATCGAGATGAAGGATCATCCGGGAATCAGCGTGAAGAAAAAACGGGATGCTTCCATTGTGGTGGCTACCCAGCTGCTCCATGAAAAAGAATGCGACGCACTGGTCTCTTCCGGCAGCACAGGGGCGGCAGTGGCTTCGGCCCTGTTCGGCCTGGGCCGGATCCGGGGCATCGAACGGCCGGCCATCGCTACGGTGATCCCCAATGTGAAGGGGGCCACGGTACTGGTGGATTCCGGTGCCAAGGTGGATGCAAAACCAGAACAGCTGGTCCAGAATGCCATCATGGGTTCCATTTATGCTGAACTCCAGCTGGGGATTCCCCAGCCTCGGGTGGGCCTTTTGAATATCGGGGAAGAGGAGACCAAGGGCAACGAACAGTGCCTGGCCACCTATCCCTTATTGAAACAGGATCCTCACATCCATTTCATCGGAAATGTGGAAGGCCGGGACATCAACAAAGGAACGGTGGACGTGGTGGTCTGTGACGGCTTCGTGGGAAATGTGGTCTTAAAGACCATGGAAGGATTGGCTGCCGCCGTCATGGAGATCTTGAAGAAGACTTTGATGGAAAGCGGGATCTTAGCCAAACTGGGCGCTCTCCTCATGAAGCCGGCCCTCCTGCGGATGAAAAAGCAGATGGATGCTTCCGAATACGGAGGCGCCTTGCTGATGGGGGTACGGGCACCGTTCATCATCTGCCATGGCAGTTCCAAAGCCAAGGCCATCAAGAATGCTGTGCGGGTGGCCATCGAACTGACCCAGAAAGATGTGGTGGGGCGGATCCGCAAAGAAATCATGCACGACGAAGAAAGTGGTGAGTTATAAATGAGTAAACCAGCAGTAGGCTTTCTGGGCATGGGGTATTATGTGCCGGAAAAAGTGCTGACCAATTCTGATTTGGAAAAAATGGTGGATACCAGCGATGAATGGATCGTGGAACGGACCGGGATCCGGGAACGGCATATCGCTGCTCCGGAACAGGCGACTTCTGATCTGGCCTTCATTGCTGCCCAGCGGGCACTGGAAGACGCTGGAATCAGGGCGGAAGACCTGGATCTGATCGTAGTGGGGACGGAATCTCCGGATATGAAATTCCCTTCCGTGGCCTGTATCCTCCAGGATAAGCTGGGGGCTGCCCACGCGGCAGCCTTCGACCTGGCTGCCGGCTGCTCCGGTTTCGTCTATGCCTGCGGCATTGCCAGCCAGACCATCTTCAGCGGACTGTACAAACATGTGCTGGTGGTGGGAGCGGAAACCCTGTCCCGGATCCTCAACTGGCAGGATCGGAACACTTGTATCCTCTTCGGGGATGGGGCCGGTGCCGCTGTACTGGGACCGGTGGAAGAAGGCTATGGTATCCTGTCCGTCGACCTGGGAGCCAATGGAGCCGGAGGCCAGTATCTGACCATGCCGGCCGGGGGATCCCGGAAGCCGGCCACCCATGAGACGGTGGATGCCCATGAACACTGCATCCACATGGTAGGGAAAGAAGTGTTCAAATTCGCCGTAAAGGTCATGGGGCACAGCGCCCTGGCCGCCTTGGAAAAAGCTGGGATGGGCAAGGAGGACATCGATCTTTTGATCCCCCACCAGGCCAACCAGCGGATCATCGATTCTGCGGCCAAACGGCTGAAACTCTCTACGGATAAGATTTTCGTGAACTTGGAAAAATACGCCAATACGTCGGCGGCTTCGGTGCCCATCGCCCTGTGCCAGGCACGGGATGCCGGCCGGCTGCATAAAGGGGAGAACGTGGTGATGGTGGGCTTCGGCGCCGGCCTGACCTATGGGTCTCTGGTAGTGAAATGGCAAAAAGATGAGGAGGCCAGAGCATGAGTAAAATTGCTTTTGTGTTCCCGGGACAGGGGTCCCAGAGCGTCGGCATGATGAAGGAGCTGTATGACAATTATGCCTGCGTCCGTGAAGTATTCAAGGAAGCCGATGAAGCACTGGGCTTTTCCATGACCGATCTGTGCTTCAAAGGGCCGGAAGAACAGCTGCGGCTCACCTACAATACCCAGCCTGCCATCCTGACCTGCAGCATTGCGGCCATGAAGGTGCTGAACGAGAATGGGGTGTTCCCGGCTGTGGCTGCCGGCCACAGCCTGGGCGAATATTCCGCCCTGGTCTGCGCTGGTTCCCTGAAATTCGCCGATGCAGTACGCACCGTGCGGAAACGGGGTCAGTTCATGCAGGAAGCAGTGCCGGTGGGCCAGGGGGCCATGGCGGCCATCATCGCCTTGGATGCGGACAAGATCCGTGAAATCTGTGCCCAGATCCAGGATAAACGGAACGAAGCGGTGCAGCCGGTGAACTTCAACTGCCCGGGCCAGGTGGTCATCGCCGGGGCCACGGAAGCGGTGAAGGAAGCCTGTGATGCCCTGAAGGCCGCAGGTGCCAAGCGGGCCATCCTGCTGCCGGTGAGCGCTCCTTTCCACAGCACCTTGATGCAGCCGGCGGCAGACCGCCTGAAAGAGGTACTGGATGCCATCGAAGTGGCGGATGCCAAGATCCCCGTGATCGCCAACGTCACCGCCCGTCCGGAACAGAAGGGGGACGAAATCCGCCAGGTCCTGGTGAAACAGGCTGCCAGCCCGGTGCTCTGGGAAGACAGCGTCCGGTACATGATGGAAAACGGCGTGGATACCTTCATCGAAGTGGGCCCGGGGAAAGTCCTCACCGGGTTCGTGAAAAAGATCGACCGGTCCTTTACCGGCCAGAATGTAGAAAACCTGGCCAGTTTGGAAAAAACCCTTGCTTATTTAAAGGAGGTCAGATAAAATGACTTTAGCCGGGAAAGTAGCACTGGTAACGGGCGGTTCCCGCGGCATCGGCCGGGCCATCGCCCTGACTCTTGCGGAACACGGAGCGGATGTGGCCATCAACTATGCCGGGAACACGGCGGCAGCGGAAGAAGTCAAAGGGGCCATCGAAGGCATGGGCCGGAAGGCCATCTTGGTCCAGGGCAGTGTTGCTGATACCGACGGTGTCCAGGCCATCGTGAACCAAGTGGTGAAGGAACTGGGCCGTCTGGATATCCTGATCAACAATGCAGGAATCACCCGGGACGGTCTCCTGATGCGCATGAAGGAAGCGGATTGGGATGCAGTCCTGGAAACCAACCTGAAAGGTGTGTACAATTGTTCCAAGGCCGTGATGCGGACCATGATGAAGCAGAAAAGCGGCCGGATCGTGAATATGGCGTCCGTGGTGGGCGAAATGGGCAATGCCGGTCAGGCCAATTATGCGGCTGCCAAAGCCGGTGTCATCGGTTTCACCAAGAGCCTGGCCAAGGAAGTGGCCTCCCGGGGCATCACCGTCAATGCGGTGGCTCCTGGTTTCATCGCTACCGACATGACCAGTGTCCTCACGGACGAACAGAAGGCTGAAATGGCACGGACCATCCCTCTGGGACGGGCGGGCCAGCCTCAGGATGTTGCCAATGCAGTCTTATTCCTTGTGTCCGAGGAGGCTGCTTATATAACCGGCCAGGTTTTAAATGTGGACGGGGGCATGGTAATGTAGTATCATTATATGTTAGAGGATTGGAAGGAGGTGAAACGGAATGAGCGAAAAAGATACTTTTGAAAAAGTAAAGGCTATCACCGTTGACCAGCTGAGCGTTGCTCCGGAAGACGTAAAGATGGACTCTACTTTTATCGATGACTTGGGAGCTGATTCTCTGGACATTGTGGAACTGATCATGGCTTTCGAAGAGGAATTCAACACTGAAATCCCCGACGATGTTGCTGAAAAGATCCGCACTGTCAGAGACGCAGTCGAACTGTTGGATAAAGAAGGCAAATAATAGCATCCCATTATTTTCGGAAGGTCCCTGTTACAGGGGCTTTCCGAACTTTATCCATGATCTTTTGATCTGAAATGGGGGATTTTTTTGAAAGTGCCAGTGCTGAAGATTGGTGAAAAAGTAGCAACTATACCTATCGTCCAAGGCGGTATGGCTATACGCTTGTCCACGGCGCGTTTGGCAGCTTCAGTGGCCAATGAAGGCGGTGTGGGTCTGATCGCTGCTTCTGGTCTGCCCTTCGATGAGCTGCGTAAGGAAATTCGCCTTGCCCGGAAATTGTCCAATGGCAAGGGAATGATTGGAATCAATGCCATGGTAGCCGCCCGGGAATTCAAGGGCCTCATTACGACTGCGGCCCAGGAGAAAGTCGATCTGATCGTGGCCGGGGCTGGCTTTTCCAGAGATATGTTTTCTGTCGGCAAGGAATATAATGTTCCCATCGTGCCGATAGTGTCCTATGCCAAGTTGGCAAAAATCGCGGAACGGCTCGGTGCTTCTGCCGTTGTGGTGGAAGGGACTGAAGCAGGGGGCCATTTGGGGACCCAGCGTTCCATTAAAGATATCCTGCCGGAAATCCTTTCGGTGGTAAAGATCCCCGTCATTGCTGCTGGTGGCGCTGTTACTGGCAAAGATGCGGCGGAATTGCTGAAGATGGGTGCCAGTGGCGTCCAGATGGGCAGCCGGTTCGCTGCCAGTGAGGAATCCAATGGATCTCCTTTCTTAAAACAATTTTATTTGAAAATGACCCAAGATGATGTGGTTCAGATAGATAGCCCGGTCGGTTTCAAGGGCCGTGCCGTACTGACTCCTTTTTCCAAGGCGGTGCTGGAGGGACATCCTTTGAAGCCCACCACCTGTGACAGCTGCCTGAAACACTGTTCCCGCAGCTTCTGTATCATCCGGGCGCTGACCCGGGCACAGCAGGGGGATCTGGAAACAGGGCTGGTCTTTACCGGGGCCAATATGTGGAAAATCAAAGAAATCCTTCCGGTTCATGAAATCTTTAGACGAATCAAGGAAGATTTGGACAATATTAAGTAGAGGTGATCCTGTTGAAACGAAGAGTGGTAGTGACCGGCCTCAGTGCGATTACGCCCATTGGTATCGGCAAAGAAGCATTCTGGAACAGCCTGATGGAAGGCAAATCCGGTATTGGGCTGATTACCCAGTTCGATACCACTGATTTTAACTGTAAAATCGCCGGGGAAGTCAAAGACTTCGATTTTGCCGATTACGGCGACCGGAAAGAAGGCAAACGGATGGATCGGGTGACCCAGTTCGCCGTGGCCTGTGCCAAAATGGCGGTGGAAGACTCCAGCCTGGATCTGGAAAAGGAAGATGCGGACCGGATCGGTGTGTGCGTAGGCACCGGCATCGGCGGGATCCATACTTTCCTGGATGCGGCTACGAAATTGGTGGAAAAGGGACCCAGCCGGATCAGTCCTTTCTTCATTCCCATGGAAATCCCCAATATGCCGGCAGCCCAGATTGCCATCGATTTGAAGGTGAAAGGCCCCAATACGGCCATCGTCACCGCCTGCTCTACCGGCTCTGACTGCATCGGGGATGCGCTCCGGACAATCCAGTACGGAGATGCGGATGTGATGCTGGCCGGCGGGACGGAAGCTGCCATTTCTCCCATTGCGGTGGCCGGGTTCGACAACATGAAAGCCCTGTCCCGGGAAAATGATGCGCCGGAAAAAGCTTCCTGTCCTTTCGATAAGAAGCGCAGCGGCTTTGTCATGGGAGAAGGGGCCGGGATCCTGGTCCTGGAAGAATTGGAACACGCCAAAGCCCGTGGGGCACAGATCTATGCAGAACTGGTGGGCTACGGCCACAACAGCGACGCCTATCATATTACCGCTCCGGATCCGGAAGGGGATATGCAGGTGAAATGCATGGAAATGGCCATCAAAGATGCAGGCCTGACGCCGGCAGACATCGACTATGTGAATGCCCACGGCACCAGCACCCATCGGAACGACCTGAACGAAACCAACTGCTGCAAGCGGGTATTTGGTGACCGGGCCAAAGAAGTGCCCATCAGCTCCATTAAATCCATGACAGGCCATCTGTTGGGCGGCGCCGGCGGTGTAGAAGCCGTTGCCACCATCCTGACCATCAAGAACGGCATGATCCCGCCCACCATCAACTATGAAGACGTGGATACGGAAGAAGGCCTGGATCTGGATTACGTGCCCAACGTGGCCCGGAAGGCCGATGTGAAAGTGGCTCTGTCCAATAACTTCGGTTTCGGCGGCCACAATGCCATCCTGTGCTTCAAAAAGTACGAAGACTAAGGGGCTTCCGTGATGGAGGAACAGCGTCAGAAAGAGCTGGAAGGGCTCTGCCGCCAGTTGGGCATGGTGATGGAAGACCTGCATCTGCTGGATATGGCACTGACCCATACTTCCTATGCCTATGAATCCAAGAAGAATCCCCGGCCCCAGCACAATCAGCGGCTGGAGTTCCTGGGAGATTCGGTGCTGAGCCTGGTGGTCAGCACCCATATCTATCGGCATTATCCCCAGATGGACGAAGGGGAGCTGTCCAAGCTCCGGGCTTTCCTGGTCTGTGAGGAGACCTTGGCCCAATTGGCCACGGAAATCCATCTGGGTGACCACCTGCTCCTGGGCAAAGGGGAAATCAACCTGGATGGAGAGGAAAATCCTTCCATCCTGGCCGATGCCTTCGAAAGTGTCCTGGGAGCCTATTATCTGGACCAGGGTTTCGCAAAGGTGACGGAACTGCTGGACCGGCTGCTGATCCGCCGGATCCCGGAATTGACCGCCGACGGCATCGACAGGGACTATAAGACCCGGCTCCAGGAAGTGGCCCAGAAAGACGGCCCAGTGGAAATCCTGTACGAACAGGTTTCCGCAGACGGTCCCAGCCATAACCGTACTTTTGTCATGCGCGTCCTGGTGAACCAGGAAGAGCGGGGCAGAGGACGGGGCAGGACCAAAAAAGAAGCCGAACAGCGCGCCGCAAGGGAAGCGCTGAGAGGGAAATAAAAGGGGCTGTGAAATAATAGCTCCATGAACATGAAAAAGGACTTTCGATTCTTGCGGATCGAAAGTCCTTTTTCGTGTTAGAATTTAACTGGGATGAAAAACCTAACTGTGTATTACAGTACCCTCAAACAGGGAATTTTACCAGCATTTTTTTCTGAGTGCCTGGATCTCACAGATTCGGTTTTCACGTTTGACAGATTTATGGAGGGAATCGATTTACGTAAATATCTGAGCAAACTTCCTGCTCATGAGTTGGGAAGAATCAGATATAATCCCGTCAATATGTTGAAAACGGTTCTGTTCGGGTTTATGGATGAAGGATGCATCTCTCTCAGAAAGCTGGAAGATAATTGCAAAGTCAATATCCGCTACCAATACCTTATGGACGGCAAACGCCCATCCTATCGAACCTTTGGATATTTCATCAATATTCGAGGCCAACGCCAATAAATACTCCTGGGTCTGGAAAAAGGGTACGGAGAAATCGAGATTCCGGCTGTTTGCCAAAATCTCGGCACTCCTGAAAGAAATCAACGGGATGCTGAGCTGTAGTGGACTGAAAGTCGAGATCAATTCGGAATATGCTCCTGAATATCTGGAAATCATCCTGAGCAAGTTTCGTAAAATCTGGAACCTGGATGAGGAAAGAGTTGTCCATGGCAAAGGGCACCATAAGAGTCCGGAACAGCGGAATTACGAGAAACTAAAAGAATATCTGAATATCCAGTAGCTGACGCAGGGTATGGTTCATTCAATAATTATCTGTACTGCAGCGAACATGGGATGGAAGCCTGTATGAAATTCCCCATGTTCCTCAAGGAAACGAAGGACAAGAAGTATCACGAGGACCTGTTCCGTGCGGTCAATTTCAAGACGCCGGCCGATGGAGCGTTACTCTGTCCCAACGGAAAGAAGTTCAAATTCGTCTACAGGAAAAATATACGAGGCAACCAATATGGCCGTCAGGAAGAAATCTATGAATGTGAGGAATGCAGTGGCTGTCCTTATGCAGAACATTGCAAGAAAACACCTCATAACAGACGGATCAGCCTGAATCGTGAACTCACAAAAATCCATGCTGACGTCATCGGACGATTGACAGATACCCGCGGATTTCTGCTGAGAAGGAACCGTACGATCCAGGCAGAAGGTACTTTCGGAGTGATGAAGAACGACCGGGAGTATGACCGGATTGTCCGAAGAGGCATGGATTCAGTGAAAATGGAAGTTTTTCTGGTTTCTATTGGCTTCAACCTGTACAAATACCATGGGAAGCAGCAGGCACAAATGGATATGGCATCTTAAATTAAAAAAGCTGATTTTTGGGGGAAAGGGGGAAATATGCCCTTTTCCTCTTGTTTTTTACTGCCGGGAGTGAAAAGGGACAAAAAACAAGGGACTGTGAAGAAATGAATCCTCATTTCTTCACAGCACCTTTTGTAAAAAGGTGAGAGCAACTTTTACATTACGTATATGTTATACAAGTCCATAGGCGTTAAGGATTATGACTATATTCATCAGAAAATTGTTCAGATGATTATGAATATGATTATGAATATGATGGATAAATGGATCAATATAATTCATTAGTCAAAATAATCAGATAGAACTATAATGAAAACAGTGATGAGAGGAGGTTCTACTATGGTAAACAAGAAAAATCTGATTGTCCTTTTAACGCTTCTTTCTTTCCCTGGTTGGATGAATTCAAATCCAAGAGTTGTTTCGGCGAATCAACTCATTCAACCATCCAAAATCCAAATCAACACCAATGTACCTGCTTACACCCATACCTTGATCCAAAATACTGCAAATGGGCTTGTAAAGGGATACTTGGATAGAAATACTATGGTTTGGAAAGGAATACCCTATGGAACAGCAGGTAGATGGAAAGCCCCTCAGCCTCCTAAAAACTGGAAGGGAATCCTCGATGGCACCAAACCGGGTCCAATAGCCATACAGGGAGCCATTGGGAAAACAACAGGACAAGAAGAATGTTTAAACCTTGATGTCTTCCGACCTAATACCACTGAAACCAATTTGCCTGTCTTGCTATATATCCATGGTGGAAATAACCAAACAGGCAGTTCTGCCCAGCAAAGTGCTAATTTCCAACAGCTGGCTGAAAAAGCCAATATCGTGGTGATCCCTATCAACCATCGCCTGGGGGCACTTGGTTTTAACCCTCTCCCTGCTTTGAAGGAAGGAACGGCAGAAGAAAATTCTGGAAACTATGCTGTACTTGATTTTGTACGCAGCCTTGACTGGATTAAAGACAATATAAAGAGCTTTGGCGGTGATCCCGATAATATCACCATTTCTGGCTTTTCTGCCGGCGGCCGGGATGTAATGGCCCTCCTTATTTCACCGATTGCTAAAGGTAAATTTCAAAAAGCCATTTCTATCTCGGGCGGGATGACAGTATCAGATATGGAATGGGCACAGAATATTTTTGCAGAGCATTTTGCTCCTCTTGTTGTAGCTGACGGTATCAAAAAGAATGAAGCAGAAGCTAAGAAATGGCTGTTAGAAAAGAATCAGGATGTGCGCAATTATTTGATGGATCTGCCGGCTGAACGGGTTGCTGCAGCATTCGGCGGGGCCAGTATCAGAATGTATAAATTCCCCCATCTCTATCCTGATGGAGTAGTCTTGGAAAAGAAAGGATTCGATACAAAGACATATAATCAAGTTCCGCTGATGATGATTACCGGAACAAATGAATTTTCACAGTTTGCCAAAACTGATCCTTATTTTAAACCTGCCATAGCCGATAAAACAATCTTTACCAATCCAGAACTTGCCAAAGAATATAGATTTTCAACCAAATATGGTAGCAAACTTTATGGATTATTCAATGCCGAAGAGTCTGCCGTCAAAATGTTTGATTCCTATAAAGCAGCACCCATTTATACCATGGCAATAGCTTATGGTGGAAATCCTCTCCTGGTAAGTAAGGAATCAGCATTCATCACGGGAGCGACTCATGGGATTTGGCGTCCCGTCATTACGGGATATCCTACAGGCGGTTTCCCTGATTATGCTTTTGCAAACAAAGGGGCTTTGGCTATGATTGCCCAGACACAAGCATATATCGGCAACTTTATGAGGACGGGGAATCCGAATGGAAAGGGACTTGTCGAATGGAAAGCCTGGACTGGGAAAAAAGAAGGGCCAGCGCAGCTGATTGTTGACGCAACAGCAGATAAGGCAGTATTTTATCAAGAGTTCCAAAGAGTTCATTATGATGATATCCTTAAAGAAATGGAAAATGACAAAACAATCAGTGAAGCTCAAAAAGAGTTCCTGATTAAAAATGTCCTCAACGAACGTTGGTTCAGCAAAAAGCTGGATAAGCATTTTAAAAATAAGATCCATTGATTGCGAAAAAATACAAAAGAGATAATATGATCTAGGATATGGAGTCATCATCACATGGATTATGGAGCAATGGACTAAAAAAAAGACTGCTGCGCGGGCAGCAGTCTTTTTTAGTCCAGCTTATTTTACTTCGTGGATCCAGCCTTCCGGGCCTTCGATCTCGCCCATCTGGATGCCTCTCAGGGTCTTGTACAGTTTGGTGAGCACAGGGCCCATTTCATCCATCCCGCTGGGGATGCAGATTTCTTTGCCATGGTCTACGACCTTGCCCACCGGGCAGATGACGGCTGCGGTGCCGCACAGACCGGCTTCTGCAAATTCGCTGACTTCGGAGAATTTCACCGGACGGTGTTCCACTTTCATGCCCAGCATATCCGTTGCGATGGAAATCAGGGAACGGCGGGTGATGGAGGGCAGGATGGAATCGGATTTCGGGGTGACCAGGGTGCCGTCTTTCTTGACGAACAGGAAGTTGGCGCCGCCGGTTTCTTCTACAAAGGTACGGCTTGCAGGATCCAGGTACATGTTTTCATCGAAGCCGTTCTTGTGAGCGGTGATGTAAGCATGGAGGCTCATGGCATAGTTCAGGCCAGCTTTGATGTGGCCGGTACCATGGGGGGCCGCACGGTCGAAATCAGACACGCAGATGGTGATGGGTTTTACGCCGTTCTTGAAATAGGATCCTACAGGGGTCCCGAACAGACGGAACTGATATTCATCAGAAGGTTTTACCCCGATGACCGGGCCGGTAGCGAACAGATACGGACGCAGGTACAGGGCACCGCCGGTTTCAAAAGGAGGGATGTAATCTTTGTTGGCCCGGACCACTTCGTCCACGGCTTCCATGAACATCTCTTCGGAGACAGGAGGCATTTCCAGACGTTTGGCGGAATCGATCATCCGTTTTGCATTCTGGTCAGGACGGAAGGTGACCGTGCGGCCATCTTTGGTCTTGTAGGCTTTCAGGCCTTCGAACACTTCCTGGCAGTATTGCAGGATACCGGCACATTCATTCAGGACAACGTTGGGATCATCCGTGAGACCGCCTTTGCCCCATTTGCCGTCTTTGTAGTTGGCCACATACCGCTGGGCGATCGGCTGATAATTGAAACCCAGTTTGGACCAATCGATGTTTACACTTGACATACAAACCCCTCGTTTCTTCTTCTAGCTCATGTTACAAAATGAATTTTGTATACTTAATAATATTAATCATCTGCAATGCTTTTGTCAATGGAATATTAGAATTTCCGTTGGGGTGCCCTCAGAAGTTGAACCATTTGGTACAGAAAGGGTATAATAAATCATCATTGCATGAAAGGAGCCTGAAGCCTATGATCCTTCCCGTATTCATCCCCCATGCCGGGTGTCCCTACCAATGTATTTTCTGCAACCAGCGGACCATCAGCGGAGAGCAGGACAGCAGCCTGGAAGGGGCCCGCCGGCAGATCGAAGGGCTCCTTGCCTGGGCCCGTCCAGATCCTTCCAATGAATTGGCCTTTTATGGAGGGTCTTTCACGGCTTTGCCCATGGATCGGCAGCGGGCCCTCTTGGAATTGGCGGAAACCTATCGGGCAAGGGGATTGTTCGGCCCTCTGAGGCTGTCCACCCGACCCGATGCCATCACCCTGGAGATCTTGGCGCTGCTCCGGGAGCACCAGGTAGAAACCATCGAGCTGGGGGCACAGTCCTTGGATGACCGAGTCTTGGCTGCTGCCCGGCGGGGCCATACGGGAGCTCAGGTCCGGGAGGCTTCCCAGCTGATCCGGCAGGAGGGCTTCCGGCTGGGGCTTCAGCTGATGGTGGGGCTGCCGGGACAGGGAAAGGAAAGCTTGGCTGCTACCTGCCGGCAGGTGGTGGAAATCCATCCGGATCTGGTGCGGATCTATCCAGTGCTGGTGATTGCTGGGACGCCCCTGGCAGAACTGTGGCGCCAGGGAAGCTATCGGGCTTTGACGGTGGATGAAGCGGCAGCTGCCTGCTGGCCCCTGTACCATGCCTTTACTCGGGCGGGGATCCGGGTGATCCGGATGGGGCTCCAACCGGACCGGGAACTGTGCGCTCCGGGCCACATCCTGGCAGGCCCCTTCCATCCGGCCTTCGGGGAAAAGGTAAAGAGCTGGGGCATCGGGCAGCAGGTGCTCCGGAAGATTGCAGAGCAGCCTTCTGGGAATTATAATATGGTTATCACCTGTCCGGACAAGATGGCCTCCCTGGTGCGGGGCCAGCACCGGAGCAATGTCCGCCTGTGGGAACAGACGGGGAAAGTCCGGGTCTTTTTCCAGACGGGAGAAACCTTTGAGGTGATGTTCCATGACAGAAAAACTTTATGAAAACGATTCCCTCCTCCGGGACTGCCAAGCTACGGTACGGAGCTGTGAAAAGAAAGAAGATCATTATGAAGTGATCCTGGACAAGACCGTGATCTTCCCAGAGGGGGGCGGCCAGCTTTCTGACCGGGGCTGGCTGGATGATGTGCCGGTCTACCATGCTTCGGAAGATGGAGCAGAAGTCCGCCATTGGACCCGGACCCCTGTGGAACCGGGGAAGACAGTGGCTGTGAAATTGGACTGGCCGGTCCGTCTGGACCGGATGCAGCAGCACTGCGGGGAACATATCCTTTCCTATGCCTTCTGGAAAACCTGCGGGGCCAACAATGTGGGCTTCCATATGAATGAAGACAGTGTGTTCATCGATTTGGACCGGGAAATCGATGAAGAAACGGCCCAGAAGGCGGAATGGATGGCCAATGGATGCATTTGGGCCAACGAGCCCATCACCCTCCATTATGTAGACTCCACGGAACTGGGGAAATTCCCTCTGCGGAAAAAGAATGAAAAACTTCGGGGCACCGTGCGCCTGGTGGATATCCATAACGGGGACATCTGCACCTGCTGTGGCACCCATCCCCCCTATACGGGCATGGTGGGGTCCATCCAGATCATCCGGTTTGTCCGGCACAAGGGAGGCAGTCGGGTGGAATTCCTCTGCGGGAACCGGGCTCTTCGGGAGATGCACAAACGGAACCGGATCTTGGAAGACACCAGCGATCTCCTGTCGGTGAAGGCGGAAGAAGTGCTGCCGGCGGTGGAGAAACTCCATCAGGAAATCCTGGAGCTCCGGGCACAGGTACGGGAAAAGACCCAGGAGCTGATCCGTCTCCAGCTGCCGGAACAGTTGGACCAGGCTCCTGTCCTGAAAAACGGGACCAAGCTCCTGGTGCTGACCTTAGAAGGGTCGGCAGCGGACGGAAAGAGTGCCATGAAACTGGCCAGTGCTCAGCCGGGGGTGTTGGCAGCGGTGTTCACCAAAGACGGGGACCGGCTGCTGTATCAGTTCGCTTTGGGGGAAGGTGCGGAAGGAGACTGTAAAGCCTGCTGCGCAAAAGCCAACGAACTTTTCGCAGGCAGAGGCGGCGGACGGCCCCAGAGCGCCCAAGGCGGCGGCACCGCCGGACCGGACTGGGAGGAAAAGGTAAAGGAACTGGTGGAAGAAATCAGCAAGTAAAAATGGGAAAGGAACCTGCGGATGCAGGTTCTCTCCATCGGCCGCTGACCGTTGACAGTTGACCGCTGACAGCAAGAGGGTATGGCACGTTCCGTGCAATACCCTCTTGCAACTTTTGTAACAGATATGATATAATTTCTAACGGCTGTGAAGACACAGCTGTCAAAAAAACACACGCAGAGTCAGGACGCGGCTGTCTTCTCTTTGGGAAGTTAAGCGAAAAATGATCTGCGGAGGGTAAAACAGGAGGAAACAAAAATGGCAATTGTCTCTATGAAACAACTTTTGGAAGCTGGCGTACATTTCGGTCATCAGACCCGCCGCTGGAACCCCAAGATGGCTCCTTACATCTTCACCGAACGGAACGGGATCTACATCATCGACCTGCAGAAGACCGTGAAAAAGGTAGAAGAATGCTACAACTTCCTGCGTGAACTGGCTGCCCAGGGCGGCACTGTGCTGTTCGTCGGTACCAAGAAGCAGGCTCAGGCTGCCATCAAGGAAGAAACCGAACGCTGCGGCATGTTCTATGTGAACGAAAGATGGCTGGGCGGCATGCTGACCAACTTCAAAACCATCCAGACCCGGATCAAGAGACTCCACGAACTGGAAAAAATGGAAGAAGAAGGCACTTTCGATGTACTGCCCAAGAAGGAAGTCATCGTCCTGCGCCATGAAATGGCCAAACTGGAAAAATACCTGGGCGGCATCAAAGATATGAAGAAACTGCCGAGCGCCCTGTTCGTCATCGATCCTCGGAAAGAACACAACGCCATCATGGAAGCCCGTAAACTGCACATCCCCATCGTGGCTACTGTGGATACCAACTGCGATCCTGACGAAGTGGATTACCTGATGCCTGCCAACGATGACGCCATCCGTGCCGTCCGTCTCTTGACCAGCAAGATGGCTGATGCTGTCCTGGAAGGCAAAGCCAGCGCTGTGGATGAAGAAGCTGCTGCCGCTGCGGAAGAAGAAGCCGCTGCTGAAGAAGCCAAAGACGCTGAATAAGCATATCATTCCATAAAGGTACAGGAGGAATACTGATGGCAATTACTGCTAGCATGGTAAAAGAACTGCGTGAACGTACAGGTGCCGGCATGATGGACTGCAAAAAGGCCCTGACTGCTACCAACGGGGATATGGACCAGGCAATCGACTACCTGAGAGAAAAAGGCCTGTCCAAAGCTGCCAAGAAGGCCAGCCGTGTAGCTGCTGAAGGCCTGGTGGCTGATTACGTGGATGAAGCCAATCATGTGGCTGTGCTGGTGGAAGTCAACTGCGAAACCGACTTCGTGGCCAACACTGATGAATACAAGAACCTGGTGCTTTCCGTGGCCAAACACATCGCTGCCCACAAACCGGCCGATGTAGCTGAACTGAATGACCAGACTTTCGAAGGCACGGACAAGAAAGTCAGCGAAGTGATCACCGAAGCCATCGCCAAGATTGGCGAAAAGATCGATATCCGCCGGTTTGCTGTGTATGAATACGGCAATGATACCCTGGGCCATTACATCCATGGGGCCGGCAAGATCGGCGCCCTGGTGGAACTGGAAGGCGGAGATGCTGAGGTGGCCAAGGATGTGGCCATGCACATCGCAGCTGCCAATCCGTCCTATCTGGATCGGACTCAGGTCCCTGCCAGCGAACTGGACCATGAAAAAGAAGTCCTGGCAGAACAGGCCAAGAACGAAGGAAAACCAGAAAAGATCATCGAAAAGATGGTCCTGGGCCGTATCCAGAAATTCTATAAGGAAATCTGCCTGGTGGATCAGGAATTCATCAAAGATCCGGACAAATCCATCAGCACCCTGCTGAAGGAACACAATGCCAAGGCTAAGAGATTCGTCCGCTTCCAGCTGGGCGAAGGCATTGAAAAGAAACAGGAAGACTTCGCTGCAGAAGTCGCCAGCTTCGTAAAATAACACTCTTGCAAGGGGCTCTCGCTTGTGCGGCAGCCCCTTGTTTTATGAGACATTTTAGATTCAGTCTTGCAGGAAAGAAAAAATTCACCTATAATGATATGGAACGAACGGATGCCGGGCAGCTGGCTCTGGAGAGAATGATCAGAGTGGGTGGATGGCTTCTTGTTCAAGATCTGCGGAACTCTGTGGGAGGTACTGTCAGTGTCGGGTAAAAGAAAGTTCAAACGCGTAATTCTGAAACTCAGTGGGGAAGCCCTGGCCGGTGAAAAAGGCTATGGGATCGATCCCAAGACGGTGGATGCCATCGCGGCACAGATCCAAGCAGTCCGGGAAAGCGGGCTGGACGTGGCTGTAGTCAACGGCGGCGGCAATATCTGGAGAGGGCTGGCCGGAGCATCCAAAGGGATGGACCGGGCGACGGCAGATTATATGGGAATGCTGGCTACAGTCATCAACTCCCTGGCACTGCAGGATGCCCTGGAAAACCGTGGGGTGCCCACCCGGGTACAGACGGCCATCGAAATGAGAGCTATCGCAGAACCTTATATCCGTCGGAGAGCGGTCCGCCATCTGGAAAAGGGCCGGGTCGTGATCTTTGCCGCAGGCACTGGGAATCCGTATTTCTCTACAGATACTACGGCTGCTCTGCGGGCGGCTGAAATCGAAGCCGATGCCATCCTGATGGCCAAAAAAGGCGTGGATGGCGTTTATGACAGTGATCCGGCTGTCAATCCCACGGCTGTGAAATTCGATCATCTGGAATATATCGAAGTCATTCAAAGAAATCTGGGTGTCATGGATTCCACCGCAATCAGCCTGTGCATGGACAATCACATCCCCATCGTGGTGTTCAACATCGACGAAGAGGGGAATATCCTGAAGGCTGCAGCCGGTGAAGAAATCGGAACCCTGGTAGGAGGATTCTAAATGGCAACATTGGAAGAACTGCAAACCAAGACCCAAGAAAAAATGGATAAAGCGCTCCAGGCGCTCCGGAATGAACTGACCAACATCCGCACAGGACGGGCAACTCCCTCCCTGTTAGATCAGGTCAAGGTGGACTATTATGGGGCTCCTACACCGGTGACCCAAGTGGCCAACGTTTCTGTTCCGGAACCTCGTATGATTGTGATCCAGCCCTGGGACAGAAGTCTTCTGAAAACCATCGAAAAGGCCATCATGACTTCTGATCTGGGCCTGAACCCCAACAATGACGGCACCGTGATCCGTCTGAACCTGCCTCTCCTCACGGAAGAGCGCCGGAAGGAACTGGTCAAGGTGGTCAATAAAAAAGGCGAAGCCAGCCGGGTGGAAATCCGGAACATCCGCCGGGATTTCAATGACGCTGTGAAAAAACAGGTAAAAGCCAAGGAAATCACCGAAGATGATGCCAAAGATGCAACGGATTTTTCCCAGAAGCTGACGGACAAGTACACCAAGAAAATCGATGATGTGCTGGCCCAGAAAGAAAAGGAAGTCATGGCGGTGTGATGACGGCCTCCCTCAAGGCACCTGACGTTTTGGCCCGCCCCCTCTCCTATGCTTTGCAAAAGCTGGAGCAGGAGGGTTGGCAGGCGGAAATCGTCCGGGCAGAGCCTTATTTTCACCATCCTGCGCAAGTCTGGCATGATGAATCTGCTTACGTACTAAAGCAGACCGTCGTGTCTGACCATACATTACAAATAATTGTTGGTTGCAAATTCGAAGGGAGGTGTACTGACAATGGCACACAAAATTAACCAAGACGAATGCATCGGCTGCGGTTCCTGCGCTGGGACCTGCCCGGTAGGTGCAATCGCTGAAGACAACGGCAAGTACAAGGTTGACGAAGCCAGCTGCATCGATTGCGATGCTTGCTCCGGCGCTTGCCCGGTTGGCGCTATCAAAGCTGAATAAGCTTTATAGTGTGTTGCGCAGCCCGCGTAAGCAGGCTGCGCAAATTTTTTTATAGGGGTATGCCAATGCTGAAAAAACTCTTAGGCCTCACTTCCAAACCGGAGCCCATCCCGGAAATCGACGGGGTGGATACCTCCATGCTTCAGCCCGACCTGATCCCCCGCCATGTGGCCATCATCATGGACGGCAACGGCCGGTGGGCCAGAGCCCAGGGAAAACCCCGGACCTTCGGCCATGCAGCCGGTGCCCGTACCCTGCGGCGGATCGTGAAGTTTGCCGATCATCTGGGCATCAAGGCCCTCAGCGTCTACGCTTTTTCCACGGAAAACTGGAAAAGGCCGGTGACGGAAGTCCGGTTCATCATGGACCTTTTGTGTCAGTATCTTACCAGTGAACTGGAAGAATTCAATCAGTACAATGTGCGCATCCGCTTCATGGGATCCCGTGAAGGGCTGCCGGCCATTGTCCAGGAAAAAATGGACCATGCCCTGGAAGTCACCCGTGACAATACGGGCATCATCCTCAACATTGCAATCAATTACGGCGGCCAGAAGGAAATGGTGGAGGCAGTGCGGGAAATCGCAGAAGCCGTCCGTCAGGGGAAGCTGGCTCCGGATGCTATAAATGAAACGACCATCGAAGAACACCTCTATACCCGAGGGCTGCCGGCACCGGATCTCTTGATCCGCACCGGAGGAGACCTGCGGGTGAGCAATTTCATGCTCTGGCAGATCGCTTACGCGGAATTCTGGACTACGCCTGTGTATTGGCCGGATTTTTCCGAGGAACTGCTGACGGAAGCGGTGTTCAGCTATGAAAAACGGGACCGCCGGTTCGGCGGCCTGAATCAGAAATAAGAGGCGGGGAACATGGAACAGAGAATACGGACGGCCATTGTGGCCATCCCCATAGCATTGTTTTTGATCAGAATGGGCGGCCTGCTGTTCGCTCTGGGAGTCCTGATCCTAGGGCTGGTAGGCTTTTGGGAATACCGGAACATGCTCACCCGGGACGGGATCCGGGTGTACCAAGCTACAGGGATCCTGGGCATCGGGCTCCTGATTGCAGGAGCGGGCCTGGGAAAGCCGGAATGGCTGCTGCCCCTGACTACCCTGTTTTCTCTCCTGGTGATGCTGGAAGGGCTGTATTTCTATGCGGAAGGCCATTTTCCGGAAAATACCGGCCTCACCTGCATGGCCCTGGTGTACCTGGGCCTGCCTTTTGCCCATTTTATCCTGCTCCGGGAACTGACCGGCGGGATGCACCCGGTACCCCTGTGGGGGGAAGTGAGCCTGGGAGAAGCCCTTTTGTGGACGGTGATGTTCGCTACCTGGGCCAGTGATACCTTCGCTTATTTTGGCGGGCGGGCTTTCGGGAAGACCAAGCTGCTCTCCAAAGTGAGCCCCAAGAAGACCCGGGAAGGAGCTCTGTGCGGTTTTGTCGGCTGCGTGGCGACGGTCTGGGCCCTGGGCAGCCTCTGGCTCCAGTATCCCCTGGTGCCGGTGCTGCTGCTGGGAGTGGGCATCGGTTTCTTCGCCCCTTTGGGGGACCTGGTGGAAAGCATCTTGAAGCGGTCCTGTGACATCAAAGATTCCGGCAATTTCTTCCCCGGCCATGGAGGCGTGCTGGACCGGTGTGACAGCCTGATCTTTTCCGTGCCTTTTGCCTACTATTTCATTACCCTGGTCCTTTTGGGCTGAAGGAGGTTTTTATGAAGAAAATCGCAATCCTGGGATCTACAGGATCCATCGGCACCCAGACCTTGGATGTGGTAGAGGCCAATCCGGAACGGCTCCAGGCGGCAGCCCTGGCTGCCCATAAGAATGACGTGCTGCTGGAAGCCCAGATCCGGAAATTCCATCCTTCAGTGGCAGCTCTCTCCGATCCAGAGGCAGCCCGGCGGCTGCGCAGCCGGTATCAGGGCCCCACGGAGATCCTCAGCGGTCCTGAAGGCGTCATGGCCGTAGCCACGTGCTCGGAAGCGGATACGGTGCTGGGGGCTATGGTGGGCTATGCTGGGCTGCGGCCCACCCTGGCGGCCATCCAGGCCGGGAAAAACATTGCTTTGGCCAATAAGGAGACCTTGGTGGCGGCCGGGAGCCTGGTCATGGACGCTGTGAAACAGGCGGGGGTCCAGCTGACTCCGGTGGACAGTGAACACAGTGCCATTTTCCAGTCCCTCCAGGGCAATGCCCACAAGGATCTGAAGCGGATCCTCCTGACTGCCTCTGGAGGGCCTTTCCGGGGAAAGAAACGGGAAGAACTCCAAAACGTGACGGTGGAGCAATGCCTGCACCATCCCACGTGGACCATGGGAACCAAGGTGACCATCGATTCTTCCACCCTTGCCAACAAGGGGTTGGAAGTGATCGAGGCCCACTGGCTCTTTGATGCTCCTTATGAAAAAATCGTTCCGGTGATCCATCCCCAGAGCATCGTCCACAGTTTGGTGGAATACAGTGACGGAGCGGTGATGGCCCAGCTGGGTGCGGCGGACATGAAGCTGCCCATCCAATATGCCCTCAGCTGGCCGGACCGCTGGCCGGTGGCTTTTGACCAGCTGGACCTGGTGAAGGCCGGGCCCCTGACCTTTTATGAACCGGACACCGATCTGTTCCGGGCCCTTCCCTTGGCCATCCAGGCAGGGAAAACGGGGGGGACCCTTCCCTGCACCTTCAATGCGGCCAACGAAGTGGCTGTAGCGGCATTCCTCCAGGGAAAGATTTCCTTCCTGGGGATCGCCGAACTGATCGAGAAAGTCCTGTCTGCCACGGTCCCGGTCCCGGTGGATTCCTATGGAACCATCGTAGAAGCGGATCGGAAAGCCCGGGAGCGGGCGGAAGCCTTTGTGCAGCAGGAACAATAGGAGGATTTGCATTGTTGACCATCTTAGCGGCCATTGTCTTGTTTGGCGTACTGATCACGGTCCATGAACTGGGCCATTTCCTGGCGGCCAAGGGTACCGGGATGCAGGTTACGGAATTTTCCATCGGATTCGGACCCAAGGTATTCCAGAAACAGGCGGGAGAAACCCTGTATTCCCTGCGGCTGGTCCCTCTGGGGGGCTACAACCGGATCACCGGGATGGAGCCGGGGGAGGCTGTGACGCCTCGGGGGTTCAACGGCCGGCCTATGTGGGCCCGGATGCTGGTGATCCTGGCAGGGCCCTGCATGAACTTTCTACTGCCTTTCTTGATTTTCTTCGGGGTGTTCGCTGTGAAAGGACTGGCCCTGCCGGTGGATGAACCGGTGGTGGGGTCCCTGATGGAAGGGTATCCGGGGGCAGAAGCTGGGCTCCAGGTGGGAGACCGGCTGGTGAGCATCAATGGCCAGCCCCTGGAACGCTGGAACGAAATCAACAGTCTGGTCCAGGAAAATGGACCGGCGGACAGCCGACTGGTGATCCAGCGGCAGGGAAAACAGCAGGCGCTGACCTTGAAGCCACGGTATGATGGGGAATCCAAACGCTTCCTCATCGGGGTCCGGCCCCGGATCGAGCACCGTTCCCTTTCTGTTGGGGAAAGCCTGAAGACGGCGGCTCTTTCCGTGATCCGGATCACCGGCGCCATGGTGGACGGGCTGCGGATGATGGCGACTGGGAAAGTCAGTGCGGAAATCGCCGGTCCCATCGGAGTGGCCCATATGGCCGGGGACGTGGCGGCCCAGGGCGCCGTTCCCTATTTGGAGTTCATGGCTTTCTTGAGCCTGAACTTGGCGGTGCTGAACCTGGTGCCCATCCCGGCCTTGGACGGAGGCCAGTTCCTGGTGCTGGTGGTGGAGGCGCTCCTGGGCCATGCCCTGGCTCCCCGGGCCAAGGAAATCATCCAGATGATCGGGGTGGCCTGCATCATCGCCCTGACGGTTTTTGCCACCATGCATGATCTGCTGCAGTAGGAGGGAGACCACGACTATGGAAAGAAGAAAAAGCCGGACTGTGACCATCGGGTCGGTAGCCATCGGAGGGAGAAATCCGGTGGCCGTCCAGTCCATGACCAACACCAAGACGGAAAATATCCCGGCCACGGTGGAGCAGATCCGCCGGCTGACGGACCGGGGCTGCGAACTCATCCGCTGTGCCGTCCCCACCCTGGAAGCAGCCCAGGCCCTGAAGGCAATCCGGGAACAGATTACCATCCCCCTGGTGGCAGATATCCATTTCGATTATCGGCTGGCCTTGGCGGCCTTGGAAAGCGGAGTGGATGCCCTGCGGCTGAATCCGGGGAACATCGGGGGGCGGGACCGGGTGGAAAAAGTGGTGGCCGCCGCACGGGAGCGGCAGGTGCCCATCCGGATCGGAGTGAATGCGGGATCCCTGCCCAAAGACCTGCTGGAGAAATATGGGCACCCTACAGCAGGAGCCCTGGTGGAAGCTGCCTGGCGGCATATTCATATTTTGGAAGAGATGGATTATAATAATATCGTCATTTCCCTGAAGGCCCATGATGTCCCTCTGACCCTAGGGGCCTACCGGCTCATGGCCCAAGAATGTGAGTATCCCCTCCACGTGGGGATCACTGAAGCCGGCACCATCCACAGCGGTCTCATCAAGAGTGCCGTGGGCATCGGTACCCTCCTGGCGGAGGGAATCGGGGACACCATCCGGGTCTCTCTCACTGGGGACCCCTTGGCAGAAATCGATGCCGGGTTCGAGATCCTGAAATCCTTGGGCCTGCGCCAGCACGGACCTACCCTGGTCTCCTGCCCCACCTGCGGCAGGACCAGCGTGAGCCTGGAAAACATGGCCAGGGAGGTAGAAACCCGTCTGGCAGAGATCCCGGATCCCATTACCGTCGCGGTGATGGGCTGCGTGGTGAACGGACCGGGAGAAGCCCGGGAAGCCGATGTGGGCATCGCTGGAGGCAAAGGCGAAGGCCTGCTGTTCCGGAAGGGGAAAATCCTCCGGAAAGTGCCGGAAGACCGGCTGGTGAAAGAATTATTTGAAGAAATCCATAAGATACTAGACGAAAGGAAGTTGTAACCATGCGTGTTTCCCAATTGTATGCACCCACTCTCAGAGAGGTACCGGCAGAAGCCGTCATTGAAAGCCATAAGCTGATGCTCCGGGCCGGATATATCCGGAAAGTAGCCGGCGGCCTCTACTCTTATCTGCCTCTGGCCTGGCGGAGCCTGCGGAAAATCGAAGAGATCATCCGGGAGGAAATGATCCCCACTGGAGCCCAGGAAATCATGATGCCCATTGTCCAGCCGGCGGAAATCTGGCAGGAAAGCGGCCGGTGGCCGGCTTACGGTGCAGAAATGTTCAAACTGAAGGATCGGCACGGCCGGGACTTCTGTCTGGGGCCCACCCATGAAGAATTGGTGACCACCCTGGTCCGGGATGACCTCCGGTCCTACCGGCAGCTGCCTGTGACCCTGTACCAGATCCAGAGCAAGTTCCGGGATGAAAAACGGCCCCGGTTCGGGCTCATGCGCAGCCGGGAATTCATCATGAAGGACGGTTATTCCTTTGACAAGGACGCAGCCGGCCTGGACAAATCCTACCAGGATCAGTACGATGCCTACGCCCGGATCTTCACCCGGTGCGGTCTGGATTACCGGCCTGTGGAAGCGGACAGCGGGGCCATCGGCGGTAAGGGCAGCCATGAATTCATGGCCTTGGCGGACAGCGGAGAAGCGGGGATCGTGTACTGCGATACCTGTGACTACGCCGCCGACGTGGAAAAAGCCGAATGTGCCGCCATCGAAGCCCCTGCCGAAGAAGCCCTGCCTCTGGAAAAGAAGGAGACCCCTGGCTGCAATACCATCGAAGCGGTGTGCCATTTCCTGAAGGCTCCGGTGGAAAAAAGCGTGAAGGCCGTGGCCTTTGTCACCGACGAAGGGAAATTGGTGCTGTGCTTTGTCGGGGGGGACAAGGAAGTCAACGATACCAAAGTGGTGAATGCCGTGGGCTGCAACGAAGTGGATATGGCTCCCGATGATCTGATCCGGGAAGCTGGCACGGTGCCTGGATTCATGGGGCCCGTCGGCCTTAATAAAGACAAGGCCGTCATCCTCATCGACCAGTCCGTGATGAACATGCACAATGTGTGCTGCGGTGCCAACGAAAAGGATGTCCACTATGTGAATGCGGAACCCTCCCGGGATTTCGTATATACCCAGGTAACGGACATCAGCACCGCTGTGGCCGGAGACAAATGCCCCCACTGCGAAGGGCACCTGAAGGAAGCCCGGGGCATCGAAGTGGGTCAGGTGTTCAAACTGAATACCAAGTACAGCGAAGCTCTCCATGCCACCTATCTGGATGTGGACGGGAAGGAACATCCTCTGGTGATGGGCTGCTACGGCATCGGCGTGGGCCGGACCCTGGCGGCTGCCATTGAACAGCACCACGACAAGGACGGGATCATCATGCCCAAGAACATCGCTCCCTATCAGGTGATGGTGCTGGCCATGAACGTGAAGGATGAAGAAAGCTGGCAGAAAGCCGTGGAAGTCCACGATGCCCTGAACGCTGCCGGTATCGATACCCTGCTGGATGACCGGGATGAACGGGCCGGGGTGAAGTTCAAGGATGCGGACTTGATCGGCTGTCCGCTGCGGATCGTCATCGGGCCCAAGACCATGAAGCGGGGCGCTATGGAAACCAAGCTCCGGTGCAATGGAGAAATGACCGACGTGTCCTTCGAAGGAGACTGGATCCAAGCCATCCGGGAGATTTTGGACAAGGCGCTGTAATAGGGTCACGGGTCGCGGGCTTTGACCGCAATCTCCTGAGAATCCTGCTGCTTTGCAACAAAAGACAGAGCATGATTCTGCAGATGGGAAAAACGGCCTTCTGGTTCAATGGAACAATGCTCGCGACCCGGGCTGCTTTCAGCAGCTGACCGTTGACAGTTGACCGTTGACAGTTGACCGTTGACGGTTAAAAGGAAACAGTTGACAGTTGACAATCCAGGAAGGGGGGGCAAAGGCATGGATAACGGAATGTTGGCCCAGTTGACGCTGCGGATCCTGATGGCTGCGTTCCTGGGCGGGCTCATCGGTCTGGAGCGGAGCAGCGGAGACCGGCCGGCAGGGCTCAGGACCCATGTGCTGGTGGCCACCGGATCCGCCCTCCTGATGGTGGTTTCCATTTATGGTATCGACGGCCATCCCCAGGCTCGTGATCCGTCCCGGATCGCTTCCCAGGTGGTCAGCGGCATTGGATTCCTGGGGGCCGGGACCATCCTCCACGAAGGGCTGACGGTGAAAGGACTCACCACCGCCGCCAGCCTGTGGATCGTATCGGCCATCGGCCTCACCGTGGGCTGTGGCATGCTGGCCCTGGGGATCTTTGCTACGGGGATCACCTTGGTGACCTTGATCCTGATCCGGGGGCTGGAAAAAAAGGTGCTCCCAGCAGGGAAGGCCACCCGCTGCAACCTCCATGTGACCGTCAACAAGGATCCGGACAGCATGATCGAGGTCATGGGCTATCTCCAGGAACGGAATATCAAGACCCGGATCCTGGGCATGCGGAACGATCCCCAGCGGAATGTGCTGGAAGTGGACCTGGCGGTGAAGATCGGCAAATATTACAATGCCAACGAAATCATCAGCGGGCTGAAGAATACCAAGGCGGTGCAGAAAGTCGTCTTGCAGGATGAATAATGAGGTTGGAATGAATTCATGCTATAAAATCGTACCCAACAGGCATGTTTTCCTGGATTTCATGGTGACCCTGGACCTGAGTCCGGAACAGCGCCACTGTGTGGAAAACTTTCCCATCCGGTATGTGGAAGTGGACGAGGCCAGGAATACCTGGAAAATTTCATATGATGCAGCAGCAACGCCTCTGGAGCAACAGGAACTGGCAGCGGTAGCCCAAAAGCTGGCCGCTGCCTGTTCTGTCGCTCAGGTGACCTTCGTGAATGTGCATGCAGACCAAGTGGCCGCTCCCTGCTTGGAGGATGAGGAAATCCCTTTGCCGGAAGAACCGGAAGAACCGGAAGAAGAAACGGCTCCGGAAGATGACTTTTTCCAGAGTGAGGAGTACCTGAAGGCCTTGGAAGCGGTCCAGGGAAATACGGACGCCGGGAAGAGCAAAGATGGGGTGGTCTACGGTCGGAAGATCTCCAAAAAGGCCCGGACCATGGCAGAAGTAGTGGAAGAAGAGAACAATGTGGTGGTGGAGGGCACCGTGGTGGGCTTCGACCAGCGGGAACTGCGGACGGGAGCCGTCATGCTCACCATCAAGCTCACAGATGCCACGGAAGGGCTCTTTGTGAAGATCCGCTTCGGGGAACGGAACGAAGGCAATGACCTGAAGAAGAATCAGAAGGAAGCGGCTGACCTCCAGGCCAAGATCCCGGAAGGCTCTCTGGTCAAAGTCCAGGGCAACATCACGGTGGACAAGTACGCCAATTCGGAACTGGTGATGGTGAATGTCAAAGGAATCATGAAGGAACCGGTGACCCGCCGGGAGGACCAGTCCGAAACCAAGCGGGTGGAGCTCCACTGCCACACCAAGATGAGCAAGATGGACGGGCTCACCCCCATCAAGGAACTGGTGGATACGGCGGTGCGCTGGGGCCACAAGGCCCTGGCCCTTACGGACCACGGGGTGGTCCAGGCCTTCCCCTTTGCCTACGACGAAGCCAAGGCCCTGAAAGACAAGAACGGCTGGGAGCTGAAGCTGATCTATGGGACGGAAGGCTATCTCTGCCACAGTCGGGAGGACAAGAAGAACTATCATATCATCCTCCTGGCGAAAAACGTGGAAGGCCTCCGGAACCTGTACCGGCTGGTGTCCCTGTCCCATTTGCAGTATTTCGGAGGCAAACCTAAGCGGCCCCGGCTCACCAAAGGGCTCCTGGATCAGTACCGGGCTGGGTTGATCATCGGGTCTGCCTGTGCTGCCGGGGAAGTGTACCGGGCCATCCTGGCCGGAGTTCCGGAAGAGGAACTGAAGGAAATCGCCTCCTATTATGATTATCTGGAAATCCAGCCTACCGGCAACAACAACTACCTGATCCGGGATCCCCGGTTCCCGGAAATCAAAACGGTGGAAGACCTCCAGGCCATCAACAAAAAGATCTTGGCCCTGGGGGATGAACTGGGGAAACTCACTGTGGCCACCTGCGACGTCCACTTCCTGAATCCGGAAGACGCCCTGGCCCGGAAAATCCTCCAGGCGGGAATGGGCTATCCCGACGAAGAACAGCCGCCTCTCTACTATCGGACCACGGAAGAGATGCTGGAAGAATTTTCCTATCTGGGGGACCGGGCCTATGAAGTGGTGGTGGAGAACTCCAACAAGATCAGCGACCAGGTGGAGCACTTCAAGCCGGTGCCCGACCGGGACCAGCTGTATTCGCCCACCATCCCTGGGGCCAAGGAAAAAGTGGAATCCCTCAGCTATGCCAAAGCCCACGAATGGTACGGACCTAAGCTGCCGAAAATCGTGGAAGACCGGCTGAAGCAGGAACTTTCTTCCATCATCGGCAATGGGTTCTCGGTGCTCTACTACATTGCCCATCTGCTGGTGAAGAAATCCAACGATGATGGGTACATGGTGGGCTCCCGGGGGTCCGTAGGATCCTCCTTTGTGGCCACCATGCTGAACATCACGGAAGTGAACCCTCTGGTGCCCCATTACCGGTGCCCTCACTGCTTCCATACGGAATTCTTCACCGATGGTTCTGTGGGATCCGGTTTCGACCTGCCGGAAAAGGACTGTCCTGAATGCGGGACTCCCATGATCCGGGACGGGCACAACATCCCGTTTGCCGTATTCTTGGGGTTCCACGGGGACAAGGTACCGGATATCGACCTGAACTTCTCTGGGGAATACCAGCCCCGGGCCCACAAATACACGGAAGAACTGTTCGGCCGGGACAATGTGTTCCGGGCGGGCACCTTGGGGACCATCAAGGACAAGACCGCCTACGGGTACATCAAGAAGTATTATGAAACCCGGGGCGAACCCAAACGGACGGCCTTCATCGAGGGCCTGATCCCCAAACTGGCCGGGGTGAAACGGACTACCGGCCAGCATCCTGGGGGCATCGTGGTCATTCCCCGGAACCTGGATGTCCACTACATCACTCCTGTATCCTACCCAGCGGATGATCCCAGCTGCGGCACCATCACCACCCATTACGACTTCCACTCCATTGACGAACGGATCGTCAAGCTGGATATCCTGGGCCACGATGATCCTACGGTGATCAAGATGCTGGACCGGATGCTGGGGGAGGATTACTGCCGGAACATCCCCATCGGGGACAAAGATACCATGGAACTGTTCCTTTCCACCAAATCCCTGGGAGTGACCCCGGAGCAGATCGGGACGGATGTGGCCACTTACGGGGTGCCGGAATGCGGCACCCGTTTCGTCCGGCAGATGATTTCCGACGTAAAGCCCAAGAATTTTTCTGACCTGCTGCGTATTTCCGGGTATTCCCACGGTACCGATGTGTGGCTGAACAATGCCCAGGATCTGATCAAGGCAGGGACTCCCACGGAAGATACCATTTCCACCCGGGATGACATCATGAACTGGCTGATCAACAAGGGCATGGAACCCAGCATGGCTTTCGGCATCATGGAATGGAGCCGGAAGGGGAAAGCCCACAAGAAGGGATTCAAGCCCGACCAGCTGGAGGCCTTTGAGAAGGCCCATATCCCGGATTTCTACATCAAGGCCTGTACCACCCTGCAGTATCTGTTCCCCAAGGCCCACGCGGTGGCCTATGTATTGTCCGCCTACCGGATCGCCTACTGCAAGGTGCACCATCCCAAGGAATTCTACGCGGCCTACTTCACGGTCCGGGCTCCGCATTTCGACTATACCCTGGTCCATAAGGGCTTGGATTACATGAAGCAGTTCATCAAAAATGTGAATGCCCAGGGAACCAAAGCCTCTGTCAATGACAAGGATACGGCTACCTACATGGAACTGTGTGTGGAAATGCTGGAACGGGGGTTCTCTTTCGATAAGGTGGACCTGTATAAATCCGATGCCCATAAATTCCTGGTGACGGAAAAAGGCCTGCTGCCCCCGCTGGGTGCCATTGGCGGCATCGGGGGCGTGGCGGCGGAAGGAATCGTGGAAGCTCGGAAGAAAGGACCTTTCATTTCTCAGGAAGACCTGCGGAATCGAGCCAAGATCAGTACATCCAATGTGGAGATCTTGGACGAACTGGGGATCCTGGAAGGGATGCCCAAGACGGACCAGATCGAACTGTTTTAAAGGGATTGCTGCACGTGTGAAAATCAAACATGTGCAGCAATCCCTTTTCCTCTTGACAAATATCCCCTGACAGAGTATGATATGACCATAAAGAAAGGGTACCCTGGTAGGGTATTAGAAAGAGAGGTCCCATCATGAAACAATATATCGTAACGGGCATGACCTGTGCATCCTGTCAGGCACATGTGGAAAAAGCCGTAGCAGGCGTGCCCGGTGTCAAGAATGTATCTGTATCCCTCCTGACCAACAGCATGGGAGTGGAAGGGACGGCTTCGGATGCAGAGATCATCAAGGCCGTAGAAGACGCAGGCTACGGAGCGTCCGTCAAGGGAGCGGCCCAGGCCAAGCAGGGCATGGCGGAAAAACTGGCCGCCGATGAAGAGGCCCTGAAGGACCATGAGACACCCCGGCTCCGCCGCCGGCTGTTCACTTCCCTGGGGTTCCTGTTCGTGCTCATGTACATCACCATGGGCCACAATATGCTGGGCTGGCCGGTGCCGTCCCTCCTGGACGGGAACCATCTGGGGCTGATGCTGACCCAGATGCTGCTGGCCATCATCGTCATGTACATCAATAAGGATTTCTACACCAGCGGGTTCAAGACCCTGTTCCATGGGGCACCCAATATGGATACCCTGGTGGCCCTGGGGTCGTCCGTATCTTTTTTCTGGAGCCTGGCGGTATTCTATGATATTACGTTCCTGACGGCCCATGGGACGCCTTTTGCTGAACTCCACCACATGTATATGCACGACTTGTATTTTGAGACCGCAGCCATGATCCCTTCTCTGATCACCCTGGGGAAGATGCTGGAGGCCATGAGCAAAGGACGGACCACTGATGCACTGAAGGGCCTTATGAAAATGGCCCCCAAGACAGCGGTGCTGATCCGGGACGGGAAAGAAGTCACTGTTTCCATCGATGATGTGCAGAAGGGGGACATCTTTGCCGTCCGTCCCGGGGAAAACATCCCGGTAGACGGGGTGGTGGTGAAGGGCAATTCCGCCGTCAACGAAAGCGCTCTCACTGGGGAAAGCCTGCCGGTGGACAAGAAACCGGGGGACAAGGTCTCCACGGCTACCATCAATCAGTCTGGCTACCTGGAATGTGAAGCCACCCGGGTCGGGGAGGATACCACCCTGAGCCAGATCATCAAACTGGTCAGCGATGCGGCGGCTACCAAGGCTCCCATCGCCCGGATTGCTGATAAAGTCTCTGCCGTATTCGTGCCGGCCATCATCAGCATTGCTGTGCTCACCACCCTCGGCTGGCTGCTTGCCGGGGCTCCTCTGGGCTCTGCCATCGCTCGGGGCATCGCTGTCCTGGTCATCGCCTGTCCCTGCGCCTTAGGGCTGGCAACCCCTGTGGCCATCATGGTGGGCAGCGGCGTAGGGGCCAAGAATGGCATCCTATTCAAGACTTCCTCTTCTTTGGAAAATGCCGGGAAAGTGGCCGTCGTTGCCTTGGACAAGACCGGGACCATTACCAAAGGTCAGCCCAAGGTAACGGATGTGGTGCCAGCGGAAGGCTATACCCAGGAAAGCCTGCTCCAGCTGGCCTATGATCTGGAGCAGAAATCCGAACATCCCCTGGCCAGAGCTGTGGTGGAAGAAGCGAAAGCCAAAGGCCTCCAGGCGGAAACCGTGGATGATTTCCAGGCCCTGCCGGGGAATGGGCTCCAGGTGGTCCAGAAAGGGAAGAAACTCATCGGCGGCAGCCTGAACTTCCTGAAGAGCCTGGGAGCTGTGGACAGCAGGTTGGAAGCCCAAGCTGCTGAACTGGCCGGCCAGGGCAAGACACCCCTGGTCTTTGCCAAAGACGGGAAACTGGCGGGGATGATCGCCGTGGCTGACGTGATTAAGGAAGATTCCGCCAAGGCCATCAAAGAACTCCAGAACATGGGGATCGAAGTGGTCATGGTCACCGGGGATAACCAGCGGACGGCTGAAGCCATCGGTCGGCAGGCTGGGGTGGATAGAGTGGTGGCTGGCGTCCTGCCGGAAGGCAAAGAAGCGGTGATCCGGGAACTCCAGAAAGCCGGGGGCCTGGTGGCCATGGTGGGAGACGGCATCAACGACGCACCGGCTCTGACCCGGGCAGACATCGGCATCGCCATCGGTGCCGGGGCGGATGTGGCCATCGATTCTGCCGACATCGTCCTGATGAACAGTCGGCTCACGGATGTGTCCGCAGCTGTACGGCTGAGCCGGGGCACCGTGACCAATATCCACGAGAACCTGTTCTGGGCCTTCTTCTACAATGTAATCTGCATCCCTTTGGCAGCCGGCCTGTTCAGCTATAAGATGAACCCCATGGTGGGAGCAGCTGCCATGAGCCTTTCCAGCTTCACCGTATGCATGAATGCCCTGCGGCTGAACCTGTTTAAGCTCCATGACGCCAGCCGTGACAAGAAACGGAAGAACCCGGCTGCCGCTGTGGTGGAAAAAGCGGACTTGGCACCTCAGCCCGCCGGCTGTCCGGTACCGGCAGCTGCCGGAACTCAGGTGACCTATCAGGTGAAGGGTATGATGTGTGCCCACTGCGAAGGCCGGGTGAAGAAAGCTTTGGAAGGGTTGGAAGGAGTGGTCAGCGCCAAAGCGGACCATACCGTCGGGACCGTGGTAGCCACGGTGACCAAGCCTCTGGACTATGCCCAGGTACAGCAGGCAGTGGCCAAAGCCGGCTATGAAGTGACCGGGGAAGAAAAAACAGCTGACGGAGAAAGTGATGGTACCACCGTGACCCTGAAAGTGAAGGGCATGATGTGCGCCCACTGTGAAGGCCGGGTAAAGAAAGCCCTGGAAGGACTGGAGGGGGTCACCAGCGCCAAAGCCGACCACAATTCCGGCACCGTGGAAGTCACCGAAACCCGGAATGTCCCAGAAAACGACTTCAAGAGCGCCATCCTGAAGGCGGGGTATGAATATGAGGGGATGGAAGCATAGGATCGTCAGCCGACTGTTGACCAAAGGGGCTGCCGCTTCGGCGGCAGCCCCTTTTCCCTCTTGACGAAAATTCGTTAACAACGGTATAATGGTTAACGTAATACCCACTGAAAAAGGAGGATGTCTTTGACTTATGGCTTTGGAAAAAGGCGCAGTTGTAGATGGTATTGTCACCGGGATTACAAATTTTGGTGCATTTGTGTCATTGCCCGAAAATAAGGTTGGTCTGATTCACATTTCTGAGGTTTCCAATGTCTTCGTCAAAGATGTACATGATTTCCTCAAAGTTAAGGACAAAGTTACCGTCAAGGTGGTTTCCATTGATGAAAAGGGGAAGATCGGTCTGTCCCTGAAAGCCCTGATGCCTCCGGCACCGGAACGGAAACCGGCCGGGGAAAACCGGCATTTTGAAAACAAGCATCTGGACAACAAACGGTTCGACGGAAAGAAGCGGTTTGAGAACAAACCCTTCCATGGAGCTCCCCGGGCACAGGGTCCTATGAGCTTTGAAGACAAACTTTCCAAGTTCCTGAAGGAAAGTGATGATCGTCTGCTGGATCTGAAACGGAATACGGAATCCAAACGGGGCGGCCGTGGTGCTCGCAGAGGAGATTGATGAACACAAAAGGTACTTCCTCGGAAGTACCTTTTTTTAATTAGAAGGTGAAAGCGTGAGTATTTTAGAAGATAGCCTGCGGCATCTGGTGGCCGCGTCTCCCCTGTGGCAGCCTCCTGCTCCGGCAGTGGCGGCTTGCAGCGGAGGAGCGGATTCCCTGGCTCTCACCGATGCCATGGCCCGGCAGGGAGAGGAAGATGGCGTGAGGATCCTGGTGGTCCATGTCCAGCATCATCTTCGGGGCGCCGAAGCAGAACGGGATGCGGCACTGGTGGAAGCCTACTGCCGGGAACATGGCCTGGACTTTCGGCGGATGGATGTAGAACCGGAAGCTCTGGCCCGGGAAGAGGGCCTTTCCCTGGAAGAAGCGGCCCGGAAGCTGCGGTACGAGGCTCTTGAAAAATGTCGGAAAGAAGCGGGAGCCAGTGGAATCTTCCTGGCTCATCACCAGGATGACCAGGCAGAGACCGTGCTCCTGAACCTGCTCCGGGGTGCCGGGACCCGGGGAATGCGGGGCATGCTGCCTGTGAGCGGATATCTGGCCCGTCCTTTCTTGGAAATCACCCGGCGGGACACGGAAGCTTACTGTGGAGAACAGGGACTGGAGTACTGTTTGGACAGCACCAATGAAGATCTGACTTTGAAACGGAACTGGGTACGGAAGAAACTCCTTCCCCTTCTGGAAACCCAGAACCCTCGGATCCGAAAACAGCTGGCCCAGGCCGCCCGTCTGGCTGCCAGCGATGAGTCTTATCTGGAGGAACTGGCCGGCCGGTATCTCCGGGCCTATGGCCGGGAGGTCTTCGGCACCTTCGATGTGAAGGTGGAAAAAGAATTCGGGGAACTGCCTCTGGCCCTCCGGAGCCGGGTGATCCGGATCCTGGTCCGGAAAGCCGGCGGCGCCGAGCTGGGCTACGACCATGTGGAGAAAATCTTGGAAATGATTGCCCGGGGCGTAGGGAACAAAGCTCTGGATGTCCCTGGCAATGTCCGGCTGATCTATCTGAACGGCCGGCTGATGGCCGGAAAGAACCAACGGTCCCGGGAAGCTGAGCGGGCCGACAAGTTAGCACAAAAGGAGCGTCAAAGAAATGAACGAAAAAATTGAAAGAGTATTGATCGACGAGAAAACCCTGAAAGCCCGGATTGCCGAGATGGGCGCTGAAATCAGCCGGGATTATGCGGGAGAAGAACTGGTGGTCATCGGTCTGCTGAAAGGGGCCGCCTATTTCCTGACTGAATTGACCCAGCATATCACTGTTCCGGTGCGGATCGATTTCATCAAAGCCTCTTCTTATGGTTCCGGCACCAAATCCTCCGGCAAGGTGGATATCGATTATGATACCTCCCGGAATATCGCTGGCAAGAACATCCTCTTGGTGGACGATGTGATCGATACGGGACTGACCCTGAAGGCCGTGGGTGAACTGTTCCACAATCGGAACCCCAAGAGCCTGAAAGTGGCCGCCATGCTGGATAAAAAAGAACGCCGGCTGGTGAAAGTGCTGCCGGATTACGCTGGGTTTGCCATCCCGGACGAATTCGTGGTGGGCTTTGGTCTGGATTATGATGAAGAATACCGGAACCTGCCCTACATCGGCATCCTGAAACGTTCCGTCTATGAAAAATAATTCTCCATGTCTGCCTTCTCTCCGGAAGGGACTCCAGACAGGAAAGGAGCTCAAGTGTGAGTAAGTTTATCCGCAATCTTGTGTTTTACCTGCTCATTGTCATCGTAGGGGTCTGGATCTATGACTACTACAATGCCTCCAGCACCCCCAAGAATGAGATGAGCTACAGCAACTTCATGAAGGAAGTCCAGCAGGATGAAGTGAAGAGTGTCACCATCGTGGACAATTCTGTGATCCGAGGCAAATTGAAGAACGGAGCAGAATTCACCGCCATTGCGCCTCGGGATGAGAAACTGGTGGATACCCTCCGGGCCCGGGATGTGGAAATCAAAGCGGAGCTGCCTCCTCAGCCTTCCATGCTGAGTAATCTGCTCACTTCCATCCTGCCCATGGTGGTCATCGTGATCCTCTGGTTCTTCATGATGAACAATGCCCAGGGTGGCGGCAGCCGAGTCATGAGCTTCGGCAAGAGCAAAGCCAAGCTCTACGGGGACGGCAAGAGCCGGGTCACCTTCAAGGATGTGGCCGGGGCTGACGAAGCCAAACAGGAACTGGAAGAAGTGGTGGAATTCCTGAAGGCTCCCCAGAAGTACAACCAGCTGGGGGCCAAGATCCCCAAAGGGGTGCTGCTCTACGGACCTCCCGGCACCGGGAAGACCCTCCTGGCCAAAGCTGTGGCCGGGGAAGCGGGGGTTCCCTTCTTCAGTATCTCTGGTTCTGACTTCGTGGAAATGTTCGTGGGCGTGGGGGCATCCCGTGTCCGGGACCTGTTCGATCAGGCCAAGAAGAATGCGCCCTGTATCGTATTCATCGATGAAATCGATGCAGTGGGTCGCCAGAGAGGCGCCGGATTGGGCGGCGGCCATGATGAACGGGAACAGACCTTGAACCAGCTGCTGGTGGAAATGGACGGCTTCGGGGCCAACGAAGGGATCATCATGATCGCAGCCACCAACCGGCCGGATATCCTGGATCCTGCCTTGCTGCGTCCGGGCCGTTTCGACCGGCAGATCGTGGTGGACAAGCCGGATATCCGGGGACGCCGGGCTATCCTGCGGGTCCATACCAAAGGGAAACCTATCGATCCTTCCGTGGATCTGGGAGTCATTGCCCGGCAGACACCGGGCTTTACCGGAGCTGATCTGGCCAACCTGGTGAATGAAGGAGCTCTGCTGGCGGCCCGGCACAACCAGGTGACCATTACCATGAGTGACCTGGAAGAAGCCGCGGAACGGGTGATGATGGGACCGGAGCGGAAGAGCAGAGTCATTACCGATGAGGAAAAGAAACTGACCGCCTATCATGAAGGGGGCCATACCTTGGTGGGAATGCTCCTGGACCATACGGACCCGGTGCACAAAGTCACCATTATCCCCAGAGGACGTGCGGGGGGCTATACCCTGAGCCTGCCTACGGAAGACCGGTATTATGCTACCCGCAGTGAGATGCTGGATCAGCTGAAGGTGCTCCTGGGGGGCCGTGTGGCGGAAGCCTTGGTACTCCATGAAATTTCCAGCGGTGCCAGCAGCGACCTCCAGCGGGCTACGGAACTGGCCCGGCGGATGACCTGCGAATACGGCATGAGTGAAGTGCTGGGGGCAGTGACCTTCGGCCATCGGCAGGAACAGGTATTCTTGGGACGGGATATCGGCCGGCAGAATGATTATAGTGAAAAAGTGGCAGCTCAGATCGATGGGGAAATCCGTCGGTTCATCGATGAAGCCTATGAAGGAACGGTGAAACTCCTTAATGACAACATTGACAAGCTGCACTTGATCGCCCAGAACCTGATGGAACGGGAAACCCTGGAAGGCCATGAAATCCAGGAACTGCTGAAATACGGTCATATCCTGGAAAAAGGTGAAGTGCCGCCCCAGGAAGAACCGCAGAAACCTGAGGATGGGACTCCGGCCCCCATTGGTCCGGTCCCCGTGGAAGAACCGGCGGAAGCCCCTGTAGTGGCACCGGTTCCCAAAGAAGTGCCGCAGGCGTAGGTGTCTGCCACTTGGCGGCAGACAGGGTCACGGGCCATGAGTCACGGGTCGCGGGCTTGTTCGGCGCATTGCGAAAGCTGCTGCTTTATAATCGGACAATGGATCATCCTCTGACGAATGGACAAGAAACGGGGGAGAAATTCCATCGGGGTCAGGCTCGCGACCCGCAACCCGCGACTCGCGACCTGGGGTGCTGCTTCTGCAGCACCCCTTTTTCCAAGCAATTAGGTTAACATCTTTTCCCCAGAAGGGAACGAAAGGAAGACTGTCATGCGTACTGAAATCCTGAAAATCCTGCGTGAAAAAGCTCCGGAACCGGTTTCCGGGGAAGAATTGGCCCGTACCCTGGGCATCACCCGGACGGCCATTTGGAAGCATATCCAGACTTTGAAAAAAGAGGGATATGGCATCGAAGCCTATACGAAAAAGGGCTATGTGCTGACCTCCGTCCCAGACAAACTGCTGCCCTCAGAAATCGCTGCCCGGCTCCATACTCGGTTCCTGGGCCATGCCATCTGCTATCAGGAAAGCGTCACCAGTTCCAATGAAGTATTGAAGAAACTGGCGGACAAGGATGCGGCCGACGGGACTCTCTGTGTGGCCGAGGAACAGACGGGGGGCAAAGGGAGGCTCTCCCGGGGCTGGTTCAGTCCCAAGGGAAAGGGCCTATGGTTCTCCCTGCTGCTGAAACCCACTTTCCTGCCCCAGGAAGCGCCTAAGATGACCCTTTTGAGTGCCGTGGCGGTGGTCCGGGCCATCCGGGAGGTCTGCCAGGTGGATGCCCAGATCAAATGGCCCAATGATGTGCTGCTGAATGGGAAGAAATTGGTGGGGATCCTGACGGAAATGAGCGCGGAATTCGGCCATATCAATTACCTGGTGGTGGGCATCGGCATCAATGTGTGCGTCCCTCGGGAGATGGTGCCGGAAGAGCTGCGGCCGGCGGCCATTTCCATTGCGGATGTGACAGGAAAGAAAGTGGACCGGGTGGCCCTTTTGGCCAAAGTCTTGGACTATATGGAAGCTTATTATGAGATTGCCTGCCGGGAAGGGTTCGGCCCGATCTTTGACCAGTGGCGGAAATATTCCATCACCCTGGGCAAACAGGTAAAGGTCATCGCTCCGGACAAGACCTATATCGGGACGGCCCTGGATATCGATTCTACCGGAGCCCTCCAGGTGAAGAAAGAAGACGGCACGGTGGAAACTGTCCTGGCCGGGGACGTTTCCATCCGTCCGGCCCAAGGAAAGGGGAAATACGCATGAACCGTACACGGAATATGATGGGAGCAGCCCTCTTTACGGCACTCCTCATACTGAGTTCCTATGTGACCATTCCTGTGGGGCCGGTGCCGGTGACCCTCCAGACCTTGATGGTGCTCCTGGCCGGGTTCTTGCTGGGACCGGTCTGGGGACCGGCCAGCGTGCTGGTCTGGATGCTCTTGGGCTGTGTGGGCTTGCCAGTGTTCAATCAGGGCCAGGCAGGAATCGTGATGCTGGCAGGGCCCACCGGAGGCTTCATCCTCAGCTTCCCGGTAGTGGCCTGGCTGGCGGGGAAAGTCAGCCGTGGTTCCTGGGCCGGGGACAGCCTGGGGAAGAACTTCCTGGCCCTGGCCGGGGTGACGGTGGTGTGTTATCTCATCGGTGCCCTGGGCTTTCGGTTGAGCTTTGCCTTTTTCCTCCACAAGCCCATGACCTGGGAAAAGACTATGGTCCTTGCCGTGGCGCCTTTCCTGCCTCTTGACATCGTAAAGGCCTTCATCACCGCCTTCCTGGGCATTCGGATCCGCCGGGCCCTTAAGGCCGGGGGGATGTGGGAGTAAGGGGGCACGTTCTATGTGCAACACTCCCGGTCTCATGAGCCGCATAGCGGCTCGAGGACTCACGACTCGAGACCTGAAAAAGGGGTTGTTGCCCAGGTGACAACCCCTCTTTTCCTTGACAACTCCCCCCATTGCCCCTATAATAAAGTCGTTTATGGACCGGACTTGGACGGAGAGAGAATGCCGGGAACCCTGCTGCAGGGTGTTCCTGTGGGATTCCCAGACCGGTCATTCTAGAAACCGATTTGGAGGGTTCACCATGTTAATGGTAATGGATGTTGGAAATACCAACATCGTGGTTGGAGTTCATGATGGCAAGACTTGGCAGGCCCACTGGAGGATTTCCAGCAGCCGTTCCCGGACTTCGGATGAATTCGGCATCATCCTGGGGAGCATGTTTGCCTACAGCGGAATGGATATGAAGGACATCGAGGATATCATCATTTCCACGGTAGTCCCTCCGCTCCTGGTTCCTCTGTGCAACATGTGCAAACGCTTTTTCAGTATCACTCCTTTTGTAGTCACCAGTGAAATCAATACGGGACTGAAGCTGGACTATGATGATCCTTCCCAGATCGGGGCGGACCGGATCGTGAATGCGGTGGCGGCCCACAACATGTACGGGGACAAGGGGAACCTGATCATCATCGACTTCGGGACGGCCACCACATTCTGCGCTCTGACGCCAGCCGGAGAATATCTGGGGGGAGCCATTGCCCCAGGCATCGGCATTTCTACAGAAGCCCTGTTCCAGAAAGCAGCCAAGCTGCCCCGGATTGAACTGATCAAACCCCCAAAAGCCATCTGCCGGGACACCATCCATGCCATGCGGTCCGGGGTCATCTTCGGTTTCGTGGGACAGATGGACGGTCTGATCACCCGGATGAAGAAGGAACTGGGAGGCCAGGCTTTTGTCATCGCCACCGGCGGCTTCGGCAAGCTCATGGCCAGCGAATCCGAATTGGTAGACGTAGTGGAACCTTTCCTGACCCTGGAAGGCCTGCGGATCTTGCATGAGATGAACAAATAATTTCGTCATACGTCAGACACCGATGGAAGCCAGCTTTGCTGGCATCAAGATAGGAGTTGCCAATAAGAGAGTAAAAAGGAATGCCGGTATTTTTGGCTTTGGATATACAGGTATTAATTTCTTCTTGTTTGCACGGTTTGAATAATGCAAGAAGAGATGAAGATGATGTATTCCTATAAAAAACTAAGTGTATGGCAAAGTGCAATGAACTTAGCAGTATTAGTCTATCAACTTACTCAGATAACAAGCATTAAAGCCTAAAATGAACCATTCGTGCAAATAAGAATGAATCAATTAAAAGCCAGGAATCCAATCAGATTCCTGGCTTCCTTAAGCGTATGACGTATGACCTTCAAACGGAGAAAAGAAAATGACAACTCAAACCCAACAAACGCTGCAAACCTTCCGCCCGACCCAGTTCCCCATTGCCCTTGCCCCTATGGCCGGAGTTACGGATCTTCCTTTTCGGGTGATCTGCCGAGAGCTGGGGGCGGATTATACGGTTTCGGAAATGGTCAGCGCCAAGGCGCTGCTGTTCCGGAATCCCAAGACCTTTGCCATGCTGGAAGTGGATCCCCGGGAGCATCCGGTAGCCATCCAGCTGTTCGGTTCTGTACCGGAGGAACTGGCCCGGGGGGCAAAGATTGTGGCAGAACACGGGGCGGACATCATCGATTTCAATATGGGCTGTCCGGTGCATAAAATCGTGGCCAACGGGGAAGGGTCCGCCTTGATGAAAGATCCGGAACGGGCCTATGCCTGTCTGGCTGCCCTGGTAGATGCAGTGGATCTGCCAGTGACGGTGAAGTTCCGGGCCGGCTGGGATGAGGAACACCGGAACGCGGTAGAAATCGCCCAATTGGCGGAAAAGGCCGGGGTGGCGGCAGTGGCGGTCCACGGACGCACTCGGGGCCAGTTCTACAGCGGCAGGGCAGACTGGGACATTATCCGCCAGGTGAAGGAAGCGGTGTCCATTCCCGTGCTGGGGAACGGGGACGTATTCAGTGCCCGGGACGCCCTGGACCTTTTGGAAGCTTCCCACTGTGACGGGATCATGATTGCTCGGGGCGCTCAGGGGAACCCTTGGATCTTCCGAGAGGTGAAGGCGGCCCTGGCAGGCCTCCCCATCCCTCCGGTGACCCTTGAGGAACGGTTCACCATGGTCCGGCGCCATCTCCGGGACCTCATCGCTTTCAAGGGAGAGAAGGTGGCCATCCGGGAAATGCGCCACCACGGAGCCTGCTATTTCACTGGTCTCCCTCATAGTGCCCGCTACCGGAACATCATCAACCAGTGCTTGACCCGGGACGCCTTTGAACAGGTATTGGAGGAATATGAGGGGGAATTGGAAAAGGGGGAGTGAAGCAGGGCTTCACTCTCCCGTCAACGGTCACTGACCGTTGACAAAAAATGGGCTGTTGCGCTGCAGCAGCCCCTTTTTTGTCAGAAAAACGCCTCGTCACAGATGGCATCCATGATATTTTCTTCCCACACGTAGTGTCCGCTGAATTTTCCTTCGCTCCGGGGATCGTCGTCCTCAGCCACCGCTTCCCCGTTCATCATGTAGAGGAATCCGTTCTTGGTGCCGGGCACTACAAAGAGGCCGGACAGCAGGCCGTAGGCTTCTCCGGTGTGGCCCCACAGATTTAGTGCATGGTCCTTCACCCCCCGGGAGGTGCCGTTCCCGAAAATGGGATACATGGCCAGCCCGTAGGCTTCGATGGATCCTCTGTTGGTATCCCCGTTCTGTTTGGCCGGATCATAGGTCCACTGGGTGGTCATCATTTCCCGCAGAGCTCCGGGTCGCAGTACTTGTTTCCCTCTGTATTTCCCATTGTTCAGGATCATTTGGAGGGCGTGGCCCAGTTCATCGTAAGAAATCCGCAGGCCTCCCTGGGGGGAGAAGAAGGTGGCGTTGGTACCGGGCTGGTAGTCCTCCAAGCTGTAGAAGGCATCCAGGTCCCGGTGGTCCGGGTTCTGTACCTTCACCTGGTCTTTGGGCGGCTGTTTTCCCTGGTAATCGTCGATCTGAGGAATCCAGGGCCCGTTTTCTTCCCACTTCCCATGGTTATTCTTCTGGTAGATCACTCCCAGATTCTTGAAGGCCCCCTTGGAAAGGTTCCCCACCGTGTAGTCACCTTTGATGTCCAGCTGTTTCAGGATGTGCTTCTTCTGGTACAGATCGAACCGCTCTCCGGTGACTTTTTCGATGATGGTACCCAAAAGCCCATAGTTGATATTGGAATACTTGAAGTATTCCCGGGGTGCCTGGCCGGCTGGGGCGAAATGGTCCCCGTTTTCATAGAATTTCCCGTCCCTCACGAAAAATTCCCGAACGGAATAGGAAGGTGGGATGGCATAGAGCTTCCCGTCCCGGAGACTGGAGGTATGGCTTAAAAGCATACGGATAGTAATGGGGGTATCCGGATAGTTGGGGTTCCGCAGGGGGAACCCCAGGATTTCACTGACATCCTGATCCAGTCGGATCTTCCCCTCATCCACCAGCTGCATGATGGTAAAGCCGGTGAACATCTTGGAAACGGAGGCGGCCCGGAATCGGGTATCCGGGGTTATGGGCAGGTCTTTCTGACCAGGTTTTTCCGCAAAATACCGGTGGCCGGCGAAATGGGTGTAGACTTTTTTTCCGTTCTTATACACTTCCGCTCCCAGCCCGGGCACATGGGTGCCTTCGTGGCCCACCATAGCATCCAGACGGGCCGTGAGGGCTTTGGCGTCCCGAGGATCCATGGCTTTTTTTGCCAGGGCACCCTGGGGCAGCAGGAAGGCAATACAAAGGCTCACTGTGGCTGCCCCTATGAGACAGTATTTCAAATCCATACAGTAAACGACCTCCTTTTTTGGTATCAGATGACGGCAGGGGAAGGCGGCCTCTGGGGATCTAAGGCTGCCCGGTCCTGTCTCTTTCACGATCCATTATACCTGTGAACAAAAAGCAGGTCAATATGTATACAGGATACTATATAATGTTAAAATTTCCGACGAATTGATTGACAAGCAAAGGACGATGCGCTAGACTTAGATTGACAAACTAAGAGGGATGCTGTTTCATTTTGTGTGGACTATCCCAATAGTCCAGCAAGCATCATGAGACCCAGCAAAGGTGCAAAGGGAGAAGTGCACCTTGCTGGGCTTTTTCGTGTCCCGGCATTCCTGGAAGAGAGGCAGCAAGGGAGGTTGTGCCATGGAACTGGCAAAACTGGTGGAAAAAAATCGTGAGGCAATGGTCCGTACCCTGCAGGGGGCTGTCCGGATCAAAAGTGTACAGGAAGAAGCCCTTCCAGGGAAACCTTTTGGTCAAGGACCGGCCCGGTGCCTGGCCTATATGCTGGAAGAAGCGGAGAAAATGGGATTCCGTACCTGCAATGTGGACAATTACATGGGCTGGTGCGAATATGGGGAAGGGCCTGAAATGGTGGCCGTCCTAGGGCATCTGGATGTGGTCCCGGAGGGGGACGGCTGGACCCGTGATCCCTACGGGGGAGAAACCGATGGGACCAATGTCTACGGACGGGGCACCATGGATGATAAAGGCCCTACCACGGCGGCCCTGTATGCCTTAAAAGCCCTGAAAGACAGCGGCGTTCCCCTGAAGCGGCGGATCCGGATCCTATTCGGGACCAATGAAGAGACTGGCAGCCGGGATATGCAGCATTATCTGGAACAAGGCGGAGAGATCCCTGTGTGCGGCTTCACTCCCGATGGGGAATATCCAGTGATTAATGGGGAAAAAGGCATCATCAATGTGACTTTTGAACGGGAATATGATCAGACCGGTCCTCTGTTCTTAGAAGGAATCAAAGGCGGCTCAGCTTTTAACGTGGTGCCGGCGTTGGCTTCTGCCATCCTTCGGTGTGAACCGGCGGAAGGGATTCGGCTGCTGGAAAAATACGGGGAAAAAGATCCCAAAGTCCGGTGGGAAGTGATCCCAGAAGGTCTGAAAGTGACGGCCCAGGGTGTCCAGGCCCATGCCGCTTCTCCGGAAAAAGGGGAAAACGCCATCGGCCGTCTCCTGGCTGCTCTGGCACCGCTGCCTTTTGATCCTGCCCTCCATCAGACCCTGGCTTTCCTGGGAGAGAAGATCGGCCTGGAAGTCCATGGGGAATCCTTGGGCATTTGCCTGGAAGATCCGGAATCGGGGAAACTTTCTCTTAATATGGGGGTCATCCAGGGAGATGCCGGGAAAATGACCCTGAAGATCAACTACCGGTATCCGGTGACCAAAAGCTATGGAGATTGTGCTCCCAAGCTGGATGCCCAGTTTGCGGACGCCGGTTTCCAGAAGGTCAGCGAGGCCCACAAAAAGGCCCTGTATGTGGACCCAAGGACAGATTACATCCAGACCCTGCTCCAGGTGTATGGAGAACTGACAGAATTTGCACCCAAGACCATCTGTATCGGGGGCGGAACCTATGCCAAGAGCATCCCCAATATCGTGGCCTTTGGGCCCATTTTCCCGGGGGATACGGTCCGGGAACATTTGCCCAATGAATATTGGGAAATCGATAAAATGGTGCTGAATGCCAGGATTTATGCGGAGGCTTTGTACCGGCTGGCAAAATAAAAGGCTTTCAGCTGTCCATGGTCAGCGGCCCAAGAAAGACGGTGCAGCCGGCTCTGGACGAGTCAATAAGTGTATATCAAGGAGGGGAAGCCGATGAAAATTACCAAAGTGCGTCTGGGGAAGATCTCTGTCCCCCTGCGGGTGCCGTTCAAGACGGCTCTGCGCCAGGTGAACAGTGTGGAGGATGTAATCGTGGAGATCCATACGGATACCGGTGAAGTGGGGTTCGGAGAAGCGCCTCCCACCGGGGCCATCACCGGGGATACCACCGGGGCCATCCTAGGAGCTTTCCAGGATCATATCACCAAGACCCTGGTGGGCCGGGATGTGGATGCTTTTGAAGACATCACCCGGGCAGTCCAGGACTGCATCGTGAAAAATACCAGCGCCAAAGCCGCAGCGGATATTGCATTGTGGGATCTCTATGGCAAAAAGTATGGGATCCCGGTGTACAAGATGCTGGGAGGGGCCCGGAACAAAATTGTCACCGACATTACCATCAGTGTGAACCCGCCGGAAGAAATGGCCCGGGACGCGGTGGATGCCATCCGGCGGGGTTATGATACCCTGAAGGTGAAGGTGGGCATCGATCCCTCCCTGGATGTGGCCCGGCTGGCTGCCGTCCGGAAGGCTGTGGGACCGGATGTGCGGATCCGCATCGATGCCAACCAGGCCTGGAGCCCCAAACAGGCAGTACGCCTGTTGAACCAGATGCAGGATAAGGGCCTGGACATCGAACTGGTGGAGCAGCCGGTGAAGGCCCATGATGTGGAAGGGCTGAAATATGTGACCGAGCGGTCCTATGTGCCGGTACTGGCCGATGAAGCAGTGTTTTCTGTGGAAGATGCCCTGAAGATCGTCCAGATGCAGGCTGCGGACCTGATCAACATCAAACTGATGAAATGCGGAGGTCTGACCAATGCCCTGAAGATTGCTGCCCTGGCGGAAGTGTGCGGGGTGGAATGCATGATCGGCTGCATGCTGGAAGCCAAGGTCAGCGTCAATGCGGCGGTCCATCTGGCTTGTGCCCGGAAGGTCATCACCCGGGTGGATCTGGACGGCCCAGTGCTCTGTTCGGAGGACCCGGTGGAAGGGGGCGCCCTGTTCAACGAAAAGGAAATCACCGTCAGCGATGCGCCAGGGCTGGGTGTTACCGGGATCCGGGGCATCCGGTATCTGGACGACTAACCTCTTCACGGGGAAAAGAAAGGGGAGATTTCTATGGTCATCACCAACGGTTTTACCTACATTGCGTTCCTGATGTGCCTGGCAGGAGTGCTGCTGGCCTTGGAAAAATATACCAAGTGGAAGATCTTCAACCTGGTTCCGCCTTTGGTATGGATCTATGTATTGAACATGATCTTCTGCACCATGGGCCTGTACCATTCCAAAGAGGTTTCCGCAGCCTACAAAGCGCTGAAGAATAATTTGCTGTATGCTATGATCTTTGTGATGCTGCTGCGCTGTGACTTTCGGAAACTGGCCAAATTAGGCGGCCGGATGGTTGCTATCTTCTTAGGCTGCTCGGTGACTTTGTTCATCGGTTTTGTGGTGGGCTATCCCATTTTCAAAAGTTCCCTAGGCCATGATACCTGGGGCGCCGTAGCGGCTCTCTATGCTTCCTGGGTGGGCGGTTCCGCCAATATGGCGGCCATGCAGGCGGCTCTGCCGGTGGATGCAGGTGCCTACAGCTGTGCCCTGGCGCTGGATACGGTGTGCTATTCTGTCTGGATCGCCCTGCTGCTCCTTATGGTGAAGCATGCAGACAAATGGAACAACTCGGTGCAGGCCGATACTTCCAAGCTCCAGGCCGTAGCCGATGCGGCGGCTGCAGAAGTGGCTAAGGAAAAGAAAAGGGCAACAGCGGCGGATTGGATCTTCCTGATCGGCATTTCTCTGATCGTGTCCGCCCTTTCCCAGAGTGTGGGGACTTCCCTCAATACCCTGCTGAAGGGGGTAGGCCTGGCCATGTTCGACAAAGGTACCATGACCACCGTATTCGTCACCGTCCTGGGCCTTGTATGCGCCATGAGCCCGCTGGGGAAGGTGCCGGCGGTGGAAGAACTGTCCAGTGTCTATCTGTATGCGGTGGTTTCCCTCTTGGCTTCTACAGCATCCGTTACAGATCTTTTGAGTGCTCCCATGTGGGTAGTCTACGGGTTCTTCATCTTGGCAGTCCATGTGATCGGGATGTATGTGCTCTCTAAACTCTTCCACTGGGATCTGTGCATGGTGTCCACTGCTTCCCTGGCCAATATCGGCGGGGCCGCTTCGGCACCCATTGTGGCTTCGGCCTACAACGAATCCTATGCCGGCATCGGGGTCCTGATGGGGGTCCTGGGGGCGGCCATCGGGAATTTTGCCGGGCTGCTCTGCGGGTATGTTTTGAAAATGATGGCGTAATTGGTATAATGAAAGGGACTGTTGTATGAGCAACAGCCCCTTTTTTGAGGTCTCGAGACCGGGGTGCTGCACAGAACGTGCAGCATCCTCACAATCACACCAAAGGAGCATAGGAATATGGACAAACGGACCCTTTACATTACCGGAGAAGCACGGACCAATATGGACAATGCCATCACCAAAATCTACGGGGTGTTCTATATGGCTTTCGAAGTGGTGGAGGAGACCGGAGAAATCGTGGATGTAGACTGCAATGCCACCCTGAAACTGACCCGGAGCTTCATCCGGAAACTCTTCCTCTGCCATTCCATCCTGGAGGAATCCCAGTTCTTGGAACAGGAAGTGGCCCAACGGTATTTCGGTTCTTCAGGGAAAGCCATCTTAGCCGCTTACCGGGATGCCCGGCAGCATTACCGGCAGATCGTGGGGAAATCATAAAAGGGGTGTTGCATGTTCTGTGCAGCATCCTCTTTTACTGTACTAAAGTTCGGGAAAACTCATTTATGTAACCTTTTTATCAGTAAAGAACGGAAAAAACATCTTACAAAAGACATAAAATCGAACGATAGAAAAATACCATATAAAAATATTCGAAAAAAGTCCATTTTCCTCTAGGCGATGGAAAAGTTTTGTGCTATAATAAACCACGTAATCGAAGAGAAAAGGATACAGGTTTTGCAAAGGCAAGAGCAAAAGGACCTGCGGCAGGATCTGCCAAAGTCCCAGTCAAAGCCAGGTATTCAAAAAGAGCTATCGAGGGGAAAGGGGTACATGATTATGTACGAAAAAGATTTGCTTTACGTGATTAAACCCAGCGAATTAACACCGGAAACCTTACGTGTTTTACTCAGCCAACATCCTGAGATTAAATTTGTGTCCTTCATGGGCATTGACTTTGCAGGCAACGATACGGATGAAAAAGTTCCCATCAGTGCCCTGCTGGACGATATGGAAACCATGCTCTACAGCCATACGGCACAGACCGACGGTTCTTCCGTGGTGCTGCCTGGGGTTGCTTCCCTGAACGACGCCCGAGTGGACATGGTAGCAGATCTGTCCGTGAATTGGTTCGTGGACTACAACCTGGACCACATCGACCCGGAAACCGGTAAGCTGGTGGGGACCCTGCGTGTACCCTGCTTCCTGAAGCACAACGGGGAATTCGTAGATTCCCGGTATCTGCTGAAGAGCGCTCTGGAATATGTGGGAGATGAAATCCTGAAGGCCATGAAGGCAGAAGGCAAAGTCCCTGGCTTGGCTTTCGATCCGGCCGATGTGGAAAAAGTCACTTCTACCAGTGCTACGGAACTGGAATTCTGGGTCAAGACTCCGACGGAAGATGTTTCCACCGAAGCCCTGTCTTCTTCCCAGATCATGCAGGAACAGTACTGGGCACGGACCCGGGGCAATGTCCGGACCGCTCTGGAACAGGCTGTTGAACTGCTGGGCTATTACGGCCTGGAACCGGAAATGGGCCACAAAGAAGTGGGCGGTGTCCGGGGCCAGCTGGATGCCAACGGGAATATGACCCACGTCAATGAACAGCTGGAAATCGACTGGAAATATTCCAACGGCCTCCAGGCTGCTGATAACGAAATCCTGGTCCGCACCTTGGTGAAGGAAGTCTTCCGTGCCAACGGCCTGGAAGTCTCCTTCTTGGCAAAACCCATCGTAGGGGTTGCCGGCAGCGGGGAACACACCCATGTGGGCCTGGGCTGCATCACCAAGGACGGCAAATTCTACAACCTGATGAGCCCGGCTGATATGACCAAAGATTTCCTGTCCGCTGTAGGCTATGGTGCTCTGATGGGGATCCTGAAGAACTATGAAGTCCTGAACCCCATCGTATCCTGCACTACCGACGCTTTCAAACGGCTGAAACCCGGGTTCGAAGCTCCTATCTGCATCGTGACCTCCCTGGGCAAATCTCCGGATGTCCCCTCCCGGAACCGTACCATCCTGGCCGGCCTGATCCGCGATTTGGACAACCCCAAGGCCACCCGGTTCGAAATGCGTGCTCCCAACCCCTTCACCAATACCTATATGGCACTGGCCGGCTTCTACTTGGCTGCCTTGGACGGCATCAAAGCAGCCCTGGGTTCTGGCAAGAGCACCGATGAACTGTGTGCAGAATTGTCCAAGGAAGCTGGAGAAGAAGGGTTCTACCTGGAAAAAGACAGACAGTACCGTTCTGAAAACGATGTGTTCGAAGACTATACCGAAGATGAACGGAACAAATACTTCGGTGCTCCTCCTGCAACGGTTTGGGAAAACTGCAAAGCTTTCAAGAAGTACCCGGAAAAAGTTGCCGTGCTTACCGCCGGCGATGTCATCAAACCAGTCTACCTGGAATCTTTCAAGACCGGCGCTCTGATCCGTTGGCAGACGGAACTGCTGAAACACATCATCCCCGACTACCGGACCAAGGTGGTCGCCATGAAACCGGTGGCCAGCGAAAGCAGCACTGCCTGGGACGATGGTATGTGGCAGAGAGTCCAGGAACTGCGGGTCCAGATTGCCAAAGATACGGATACCAGTACCAGCCTGTTCACCCAGATCGGCAAGGCCTTTGCTGACGGAGACTTTGACAAGGCTTCCGACCTGCAAAAGACCTTGGACGCCAAGATGGAAGAACTGGAAGGTCTGTATACGGACTACAAGAACAATATCCTGTAAGAAACATGAAAAGGAGGCTGCCGCGCTGTGCAACGCAAGACCTTTGGTCTCCTGCTGGCGCTCCTGCTTCTTTTCCTGATGCCCCTGACTGGGAAGGCTGCTGCCGTGAAACCGGTGGCAGTCTTCGGGTCTAAGGGACAGAAGGTGGAAGAAGTACAAGCTATGTTGTCCAAATTGCACTACTACACTGGCGATATAGATGGAGAGTTCGGAAAAGGGACACAGATTGCTGTAAAAAAATTCCAACAGAAGAACAGGAAACCCCAAACGGGGGATGTGACCTGGTCGATTTACAATTTAATGAGCAAACAGAGTGGCCTGAGTTTTGGTCATTTCCGGAAAACCTGGATCATGGAAACCACGGGATACAGTCCGTCGGATCCGGGGGTCACAGGTGTCACCTATACAGGCGCCATGATGCGCCGGGGTGTGGTGGCGGTGGATCCGGTGATCATCCCTTTGGGCACAAGGATGTACATAATGGGCTATGGCGAAGGAATTGCCTGTGATATTGGTTCAGCCATCAAGGGCAATAAGATCGACCTGGCATTTGACAACCGCGGACAGGCGCTGGAATGGGGCCGTCGGCGGGTACGTGTGTATATACTGTAAGACGCAGGAATCATGGCAGAAAGAAAAGGAGTGAAGGTCTTGCTGACAGCAAAGGAGATCCCCGGCTGGATGGCCCGGAAATTCGAAGAGAACACATTCATGAAACTGGCAGACGTAAAACTGGAAAAGGTAGAATGCGGGTACTGTGAACTGAGTATGGACGCAGATCCGGAACACAAGCACGGCAACCGATATGGCGTGATCCACGGAGGCGCGCTCTTTACCTTGGCAGATACGGCCATGGGCGCAGTGGGCTACAGCATCGGCTGCAAGGTGGTCACCCTTTCCAGTTCCATCAACTTCCTCAGCAATACCAGTGCAAAAGAGAAAGTATGGGCCAAGGCTTCCCTGATCCATGCCGGACGTTCTACGGTGGTGACACGGGTCATGATCTACGACCATACCGGGAAAGAAATGGCTGACGTGACAGGGACCATGTTTGTCATCGGTCATTTTGACGAAATACCCAAAAAGTGGTAAAATATTCCTACATTTTAGGCTTTACATCGAGAATAAAACCATAAAACAGGAGGAACCTTATGGATTTCGCATTAACCGATGAGCAGTTGGATTTGCAGGCGATGGTGAAAGATTTCGTTGACAAGGAAATCGTTCCCTACACGGAAGAAATGGACCGGGAAAACCATGCAAGACCGGAAATTTTCCAAAAGGCGGGGGATATGGGCCTGCTGAATTTGGTTGTTCCTGAAGAATATGGCGGCCCCGGACTGGACAGCATTACCATTGCGACCATCTATGAAGAACTGGGCAAGGGCTGTGCCGGTATCGCCACCTCCATTGCCGCCAACGCCCTGGCTTCCTACCCCATTTTGCTGGCTGGCAATGAGGAACAGAAAAAATACCAGTGCGACCTGCTGAATGCGGGCAAACTGGCTGCTTTTGCTCTGACGGAACCGAGCGCCGGATCCGATGCAGGGGCAGTAGCCACCAAAGCCGTGAAAGACGGGGACCATTACGTCCTGAACGGGAACAAGGTATTCATCACCAATGGGGGCATCGCCGACAGCTTCTTGGTGTTCGCCAATACCCGGAAAACCGGCGGGATCCGCGGGCTGACGGCCTTTATCGTACCGAAAGGGACGCCCGGTTTCAGTGTGGGCCGGAAAGAAGACAAGATGGGCATCCGTCCTTCCAATACCTGTGAGCTGATCTTGGAAGATGTGGTGGTTCCGGAATCCATGTGGGTAGGCCGGGAAGGCCAGGGCTTCCGCATCGCCATGAACACCTTGGACAGCGCCCGTCCTTTCGTGGCAGCTGTGGCCGTAGGTCTGGCCCAGTCCTGCCTGGATATTGCGGCCCATTATGCTCGGGAAAGAAGACAGTTCGGTCAGCCCATCGCTTCCTTCCAGATGGTCCAGGCCATGATTGCCGATATGGCTATGAAAGTGGAAACCGCCCGGCTGATGGTCCACAAGGCCTGCTGGATGCGTGACCAGGGCATGGAATTCGGCAAGGAAGCTGCCATGAGCAAATGCTTCGCTTCCGATGTGGCCATGGAAGTGGCTACCGATGCGGTACAGATCATGGGCGGCTATGGCTACATGAAAGATTATCCTATGGAAAAGAAAATGCGGGATGCCAAGATCCTCCAGATCTACGAAGGCACCAACCAGATCCAGCGGATGGTCATTGCAAACAAGATTTTATACTGAGGATAAGGGGTTGCTGCGCAGGCAGCAGCCCCTTTAGTCGCAACAGGGGGTGTGAATTTTTTCACACCCCCTGTTTCTGCTGTAATTTTCTGAATACAGCGGTTGTCAAGGCGGGGAAAATATCATATAATGTTCTATGTATACAAAAATGCGGCTCCTCCGTCTTTGGAGTCCAATAGAGGGATATAGGAGAGAAAAAACAAATGATCAGTGCTGGATTGTTAGCCGAAGCGAAAGAAACTGTAAGGGATTTGAGCGTTCGAGAATTGATCGAAGAAGCCATCCGCAACGGGGAAGGGACTTTTTCTGACCGAGGCGCCCTGCGGGTGACCACCGGGACCCATACGGGCCGTTCTCCTAAGGATAAATTCATTGTGGATACTCCGCTGACCCATGATGTGGTGAACTGGAACAACAATCAGCCCTGCAGCCAAGAAACCTTTGACCGGCTGTACGCTAAATGCGAACAGTACATCAAGACCCACCGTGTCTATGTGAAGAATGTGAAGGCCGGGGCTGATCCCAAATACCAGATCCGGGTGAAATTCATCAATGAAATGGCTTGGCAGACGGTGTTCGTCAGCCAGCTGTTCATCAAGACTGATGAACCCAGCACCGTCCAGGAAGACTTCACGGTGATTTCCCTGCCCAGCGTGGAAGCGGACCCGGCTGTGGACCATACCCATTCGGAAACCTTCATCATCCTGAATTTCGATAAGAAAGTAGTCCTGATCGGCGGCGGCATGTATGCCGGAGAACTGAAGAAATCCATCTTCTCCGTGATGAACTACCTGCTGCCTCTCCAGGATATCCTGACCATGCACTGCTCCTGCAACGAAGGGAAGAAGGGAGATGTGGCCCTGTTCTTCGGTCTGTCCGGCACCGGCAAGACCACCCTGTCTGCAGATCCTCAGCGTGCCCTGATCGGGGATGATGAACACGGCTGGGGGGACAACGGCGTATTCAACATCGAGGGGGGCTGCTATGCCAAATGTATCGACCTGACGGAAGACAGCCAACCGGAAATCTACCGGGCGGTCCGGTTCGGCGCCGTCATGGAAAACGTGGTGGTGGATCCCAAGAACGGGGTGCCTGATTTCTCCGACAGCAGCATTACGGAAAACACCCGGGTGGCTTATCCCCTGGACTATATCCCCAACGCCAAGCTGCCCAGCATGGCCGGCCATCCCAAAAACATCATTTTCCTGACAGCAGATGCCTTCGGGGTGCTGCCTCCCATTTCCAAACTGACCAAGGAACAGGCCATGTACCATTATCTCACCGGCTATACCAGCAAAGTGGCTGGGACGGAACGGGGGATCACTGAACCCCAGGCTACCTTCTCCACTGCTTTTGGAGCGCCTTTCCTGCCCCTGCCTCCGCTGACCTACGCCAAGCTCCTGGGCGAACGGATCGCTAAGCATGAGACCAATGTGTATTTGGTGAACACTGGTTGGAGCGGCGGCCCTTACGGAGTGGGCAAACGGATGAAGCTGGCCTATACCCGTGCCATGATCCATGCAGCACTGGATGGAGAACTGGGCAAAGAAGGCTGGACCACCATGCCTCTGTTTGGGGTTTCCATCCCCAAATCCTGCCCCAATGTGCCCAGCAGCGTGCTGAATCCTCGGAGCACTTGGGAAGACAAGGCTGCCTATGATGAAACGGCCCGGAAACTGGCTCGCCTGTTCCAGGAAAACTTCAAGAAATTCCAGGGCGAAGTGACGGAAGATATCGCTTCCGCCGGCCCGGTGGCGGAATAAGCGGTTTCTGCAGCGCAGAAACCGGAGGGTGTTGCCATTATGCAACACCCTTTTTTTATGCTATAATTATTAATTGCAATCAATGGGAAGGGCGGTGAAGGTATGACAGCTGTCTATTGTCCGGATCCAGGAGCTACGGAAGCACTGGGCCGCCGGCTGGGGAGCCTGTGCCGGGAGGGGGATGTTTTCCTCCTGGAAGGGGATCTGGGAACGGGGAAGACCTGTCTGGTGACGGCCGCTGCGGCGGCACTGGGGGTGGATCCCCAGGATGTGACTTCTCCTACGTTTTCTCTGATGAATGTCTACCACGGCAGCAGGCTGAGCATCAAGCATTTCGATCTGTACCGGATCAACTGGCCGGAAGAACTGGAAGATATCGGATTTTCCGAATATGCCGGCGGAGATGGTGTGACTTTCATCGAGTGGGCGGAACTGTTCCCGGAATACATGCCGGAAGAGAATCTGGAACTGAAATTTACCCGCCAGGGAGGGGGGCGGCAGGTAGAGCTGTGCCCCCATGGCGGGCGGTATGAAGAATTGGCCCGGGCTCTCATGGCCCAGAAGGGCCGGGAAGGTTGAAAACGTGCTGACATTGGGAATCGATACGGCGACCCGGGTTTGTTCCGTGGCCGTCTGTGACAACAATAAAATCTTGGGGAGCTTGGAAGTGAATGTGGGGCTGACCCATTCGGAAGGGCTGGTTCCCCAGCTGGAAACCTTGCTGAAATTGGCCCGGGTGGAAAAAGAGCAGCTGGAACTCATTGCAGTGAGCCGGGGCCCCGGTTCCTTTACCGGGCTGCGGATCGGTATGGCCACCGCAGAAGCCATGGCCTATGCCTTGGATCTGCCCCTGGTGGCCGTGGATACCCTGGAAGCCATCGCCTATAACCTGCCGGTGGCAGGGGTGCGCCTGATCCCTGTGCTGGATGCCCAGAAGGGAAACCTGTATGTGGGCAGCTACCGTTGGGAAAAAGACCGTCTGGTGGAAACGGAACCGGTGCGGATCGCGGCTGCCCAGGATTTGGCCGCCCAGCTCCAGGCAGGGGAGGGACCGGCCATCTTGATGGGAGAATGCCATCGGGTGCCCGGGACGGATAACTGCGGCCAGGTGACTTTGGCCCCGGAAAGTGCCCGTCTGCCCAGAGGTTCTTCGGCAGCTATCCTGGGAGCTGCCCAGTATGTGCCGGGGGGAGATCTCCATGCCTATTTCGGGATGGATCCTTTCTACATCCGGCGGTCGGAAGCGGAGGAACTATGGGAAAAAAGACATCCGGAAGGACGGTAAGATACCTTTCTCCGGGAGACCTGGATTGGCTGCTGCCCCTGGATGCCGGATCTTTTGCGGAGCCTTGGACACGGGGGACTTGGGAGGACGAATTGGAAGGCCGGCTGAGCCATTATATTGCCCTCTTGGAGGACGGACAGCCGGTGGCATTCGGAGGCTTTTGGCTGGTAGCCGGCGAAGCCCAGGTCATGCGGTTGGCAGTGGATCCCCGGCGCCGGGGAGAAAAACTGGGCCTGTCCCTCTTGGAAGCCATGCTGGCGGAAGCCGTCCGGCTGGAAGCGGTGGAAATGACCCTGGAAGTCCGGGAAGGGAATCTCCCTGCCCGCCGGACCTATGACCACGTGGGCTTTCAGGAATGCGGCCGGCGTGAGGGGTATTACGGAGACAACGGGGAAGCGGCCATCCTGATGCGCCGGGACCTGTGAAACGAGGAGATTATGACGGAAAAAGCAATCAACATTTTGGGAATCGAAAGCAGCTGTGACGAGACTGCTGCAGCGGTGGTCCGGAATGGACGGGAAGTCCTGTCCAACGTGGTGTCCACCCAGATCCTGGTCCATCGGAAATTCGGGGGTGTGGTGCCGGAAATCGCTTCCCGGAAACATATCGAACATGTGATGCCGGTGATCCACAAAGCCCTGACCGATGCCGGACTGACCCTGCAGGAAGTGGATGCCATTGCGGTGACCTACGGACCGGGGCTGGTGGGAGCGCTCCTGGTAGGCCTCAGCGCCGCTAAGGGCTTGGCCCTGGGCAGCGGGAAACCCCTGATCGGGGTGAATCACTTGGAAGGCCATGTATTTGCCAATTTCCTGGCTGATCCGGAACTGGAGCCTCCCTTTTTGGCTCTGGTGGTCAGTGGAGGCCATACTTCCCTTTTGGCGGTGGAAGATTACAATACCTTCCGGCTCTTGGGCCAGACCCGGGACGATGCGGCCGGGGAAGCTTTTGACAAAATCGCCCGGTTCATGGGGCTGCCTTACCCGGGAGGACCGGAAATCGAACGGCTGGCCAAGAATGGGGATCCAGCGGCAGTGGATTTTCCCAGGCCTCTTTTACCTGGTTGCTTTGATTTCAGTTTCAGCGGCCTGAAAAGTGCCGTCATCAACTACATCCATACGGAAGAACAGCGGCAAAGCGGCTTCCGCCGGGAAGATGCGGCGGCTTCTTTCCAGCAGGCCATCGTAGATGTGCTGGTGAAACGGAGCCAGGAAGCCATCCGGGCTACAGGTTTGAAAAAGATTGTCCTGGCCGGAGGGGTTTCGGCCAACCGGCATCTCCAGGAAGCACTAGCCGAAGGGGCCAGGGCAGCCGGGGCGGAACTGGTCCATCCCACACCCATCCTCTGCACGGACAATGCAGTGATGATCGGGGTGAGGGGGTATTACCAGTACCTGCACCAAGATTTTGCCAGCCTGGACTTGAATGCGGATCCCAGCCTGAAGTTGGGGGAATGAAAAAGAGGATGTTGCACGCCGCGTGCAACATCCTCTTTTTCATTCTTTCTCTTTTTTGATCTGGGTCAGGTACCGGTACATGGTGGCTTGGGAACAGTGGAGGGCTTCCGCTGCCTTGGGGACGGCTCCCTTCAGCAGGAAGAAACCTTTTTGCTCCAGGCCCCGGGTCAGTTCCAGTTTCTTCTTCTGGGTCATTTTGACTGGTTCTGGTGAAGCAGCCAGGTCCTGCCGGAAGACGCTGTCTAGCAGGATATCCAGGGAACTGCCGGCTTCTGCAGGGGCTTCCGCCTCCTGGGAGGGAGCCGGCTCGGCTGTGGCGGCAAAAGAAGAAGCCGGCTCTGGGGTCTTGGGAACGGGCGGTTCCCCTCTGTCTTCCAAATCTATGGTATGGAGATCAGTATAGGAAAAGAAGCTGGGTTCTGCATTGATGTACTGATCTGGATGGCAAAGGCTGTAGACCTTGGAAGAAAGGGCTCGGTACCGGGAATCATCGAAATTGATGCACAGGAGGCCGATCAGGCTCCCGTCCTTGTCTTTGAGGAACATGCTGGAACAGCGGAGCAGATGGCCATTGGCAGAAACCCCTTGATAGTTCAGCTTCCAGTTTTCCTTTTCATAACTTTTTTGGGCCAGCATCTCCCGTGCGGCCTTCGTCATCTGGGCGCCTACGGTCCGGCCGGTGATGTGGCCGTTGGCAATGGCAACCACACAGGGCGTATCCTGTTTCATATCATAGAGGACGATTTCATAATCCGGCCCTAGGGTCAGACTTAAGAATTCTACAAGCAGGGTGAATTTCCTCAGCTGGAAGGGTGACATCATGGGCTCCTTTCTCATTTTGTTTACGACCTTATCTACTTTATTTTACTATGGATTCCGTGAAAATTCAATGAAGTAATAAAAAATATATCAAAAAATCATTAAATAATAAATTTTCCTCTAAAAATAAGAAATAATAAAAAAATAAAAAATATACAAGAAAAGTGTTGACAAATTTCTGATAAAAAGGTATCATAAACATGCAATCAGGAAATGAATAAGAAAATAAACTCAATAAATAATAATTAATTATCAACCCTGATTGTGCCAAACAGATACTGACCGCTCATCGTTATTTGATGCTCTGTGGAGAAGCTGCGATAACCGGGGTGTCTCGTATAATTTATCGGGTGGCGACACCCAATTATAGGAGGTAAATTTTATGAAAACGTATCCACTGAACGTCCCTGCTCCTCATCATTACACTTTCGCTGTACGTGATATCCCTGATGTCACCGTTGAACAGCGGGAACGCGCCCTGAAGGCAACCCACTACAATGAATTCGCTTTCCCTGCCGGCATGCTGACTGTTGATATGCTGTCCGACTCCGGCACCACGGCTATGACCAACCAACAGTGGGCCAGCCTGTTCCTGGGCGATGAAGCATATGGACGGAACACCGGGTACTATGTGCTGCTGGATACGTTCCGGGATATCTTCGAACGGGGCGGAGAAAAGAACTGGAAGAAGATCATCGACCTGGTCCGCACCGACTGCCGGGACGTGGAAAAAATGATGGATGAAGTCTATCTGTGCGAATATGAAGGCGGCCTGTTCAACGGCGGCGCTGCACAGATGGAACGGCCCAACAGCTTCATCATCCAACAGGGCCGTGCTGCTGAATCCGTCCTGATGGAAATCGTCCGGAAGATTTTGGCCAAACGCCATCCGGGCAAAGTGTTCACCATTCCTTCCAACGGCCACTTCGATACCACTGAAGGAAACATCAAACAAATGGGCTCCATCCCCCGGAACCTGTATCATAAGGAAATCCTGTACGAAGTCCCCGAAGGCGGCAAATATGCAAAGAACCCGTTTAAAGGGAACATGGACATCGAAAAACTGGAACAGCTGATCCAGGGCGTAGGTCCGGAAAACATCCCTCTGATCTTCACCTGCATCACCAACAACCCCATCTGCGGACAGCCTGTTTCCATGGGCAACATCAAAGAAATCAACCGGGTTGCTCACAAATACAACATTCCTCTGGTATTCGACGTAGCAAGATGGGCAGAAAACTGCTACTTCATCAAGATGAACGAAGAAGGCTATCAGGACAAATCCATTGCAGAAATCGCTTCCGAAATGTTCTCCTACTGTGATGCCTTCACCATGTCCGCTAAAAAAGACGGTCATGCCAACATGGGCGGCATGCTGGCCTTCCGCGACAGAGGACTGTTCTGGAAGAACTTCTCCGACTTCAACGAAGACGGCTCCATCAAGACCGACGTGGGTGTTCTGCTGAAAGTGAAACAGATCTCCTGCTACGGGAACGATTCCTACGGCGGCATGAGCGGCCGGGATATCATGGCTCTGGCAGTAGGCCTGTATGAATCCTGCGACTTCAACTACATGCATGAACGGGTACAGCAGTGTGAATACCTGGCCCAGGGCTTCTACAAAGCTGGTGTCAAAGGGGTTGTGCTGCCGGCCGGCGGTCACGCTGTGTACATCAACATGGATGAATTCTTCGACGGCAAACGGGATCATACCACCTTCGCCGGGGAAGGCTTCTCCCTGGAACTGATCCGCCGCTACGGTATCCGGGTCTCCGAACTGGGCGACTATTCCATGGAATATGACCTGAAGACTCCGGAACAGCAGGCTGAATTGGCCAACGTGGTACGGTTCGCCATCGACCGCAGCCGTCTGACCCAGGAACACCTGGACTATGTCATCGCAGCTGTGAAGGCACTGTACGAAGACCGGGCAAGCATCCCCAACATGCGCATCGTCTGGGGCCACAAACTGCCTATGCGTCACTTCCACGCCTTCCTGGAACCCTATGCTCCTTCCGAAGACCAAAAATAAGAAATAGGCAACTCCAAAAAGAAGGAACGCCTTACACGCTTCTTTATCCACTGGCTCAGGAGCGATTCCTTACCCCCTAAGGAATCGCTCCTTTCTTAATTGTTTTCGTTTTCTTTCATTTCAAATTATTTTGCAAAATGCTATAATATTTTTATTGTCCTCCAGGAGGAGAAAAATGAACGAAGAAACTACTACTATGACCGGAGAAATTGTTGCTGAAGAACAACGGGACGGATTTCAGTCCAAGTGGGGATTTATCTTAGCCTGTATCGGCTCTGCCGTGGGCATGGGGAACATCTGGCGCTTTCCCGTCATGGTGTCGAAATACGGCGGGATGACTTTCCTGATTCCCTTTTTCTTTTTTGTCATCCTGATCGCCGCCACCGGCGTCATCGAAGAAATGTCTTTTGGACGGATTGCCAAAGCCGGCCCCATCGGAGCTTTTGGTACAGCCACGGAGCTGCGCTGGCATGACCGGAAAAAAGGGGAATGGATCGGCATGATTCCCGTGCTGGGTTCTTTAGCCTTGGCCATCGGCTACACCTGTGTGGTGGGCTGGGTGGTGAAATACACCTATCTGGCCTTTACCGGAGGTCTTTCGGCAATGGGACAGGACCTGCCCCAAATCGCCGGGCTGTTTGAAGCCACTGCTACTTCTTTCGGCAATAATTTCTGGCTGATCGTGGCCTGCCTGGGTTCCTTCCTGATCATGGGGATGGGGGTTGCCAGCGGCATCGAAAAAGCGAACAAGATCATGATGCCGGCTCTCTTCGCCATGTTCCTGTTCCTGCTCTGCTATGTTTTCATCCTGGATGGAGCGGAAGGCGGGTATCGGTATATCTTCACCTTCAACCCGGAAGGCTTGAAGAATCCTTTTGTGTGGGTCTATGCGTTCGGCCAGGCTTTCTTTACCCTGTCCATTGCCGGCAGCGGCACGGTCATCTACGGATCCTATCTCAGCGATAAGGAAGACGTGGTGGGAGCTGCCAAATATGTGGCTTTCTTCAACCTGCTGTCCGCTATGCTGGCCGCCTGCGTCATCATCCCGGCCATGGCCATCACCGGAGAAAAGCTCTCTTCCGGCGGCCCCGGCCTGATGTTCATCCATCTGATCCCTGTTTTCAACGGCATGCCCGCAGGCCGTCTCGTGGTCATCATCTTCTTTATCTGTGTACTCTTTGCAGGGGTCAGCTCCCTGGTGAACCTGTATGAGGCTCCGGTGGCCACCCTGCAGGAACAGTTCGGCTTCAAGCGGATGCCGGCCGTAGCCACCATCGGTGTGTTGGGCTGCGTATCTGCTCTCCTGATCCAAGGCATCGTCTCCGAATGGATGGACGTGGTCTCCATTTACATCTGTCCTTTGGGAGCGGTCCTGGCCGGTGTGATGTTCTACTGGGTCGGCGGGAAGGAATTTGTCCTGAAAGCCGTCAACACCGGGCGCGAAAAACCCATCGGTGCTTGGTTCTATCCTTTGGGGAAATATGTATTCTGTATCATTGCCATCGCTGCCCTGGTCATCGGGGCGGCCCTGGGAGGAATCGGCTGAGACGGATCGTCCGAAGAAAAGGGGTGCTGCACGTTTTGTGCAGCGCCCCTTAGCTGTTGCAGGGGCAGCAGCCCTGTTCTATTCCCCTGTATTATCAGAATATTACCTGTTTTAAATTGGGATAAGTTCTGATTTGGCATTGGTGTAAAAAGTGATATAATATAGGCTGTGAAAAGGGGCGCCGTGCGCCAGCCTTTTAATACTTGGGTAGGAGTGATATGGAATGGCATTTATGGACGAACTGAAGGCTCGTGTTAAACCTGCACAAAAGGTGATTGTGCTGCCGGAAAACGACAGTGACAGAGCACTGAAGGCTGCTGCTATCGTTACGAAGGAAGGTTTTGCTAAAATCGTGCTGGTAGGGGATCCTGCTAAACTGCAGAAGGATGCAGAACGTCTGGGCATCAGCTTTGACGGTGTAAAGATCGTCAACCCTGCAACCTATGAAAAAATGGACGAACTGTGTGCTTACTTCGCAGAACGGAGAAAGAAAAAGGGCATGACCGTGGAAAAAGCACGGGAAATCATGCTGAAAGATACCACTTTCTTTGGCGCCGGCCTGCTGGCCATGGGCGATGCTGACGGCGTTGTTTCCGGTTCCACCCGGACTTCCGCCGATACCATCAAAGCTGGGCTGCAGGTTGTGGGTGTGAAACCCGGCAACAAGACCGTATGCAGCGGCTTCATCGTGCTCAGCGACAAAGAAAACCTGGGCGATCATGGCAAGCTGGTGTTCGGTGACTGCGGCGTCATCATCGAACCGACTGCTGAACAGCTGGCCGATATCGCTGTAAGCTGTGCTGAACGGGCCAAGACCACCCTGGAAATCGCAGAACCGAAAGTGGCTCTGCTGTGCTATTCCACCAAAGGATCCGGCTCCGGCGAAGAAGTGGACAAAGTGAAGGAAGCTGTTGAAATCCTGAAATCCCGGAACGTGGACTTCGCATTTGACGGCGAACTCCAGGCTGATGCCGCCCTGGTTCCTGAAGTGGGCGAACGGAAGGCTCCTGGCTCCAAAGTGGCTGGCCATGCTAACGTACTGATTTTCCCGAACCTGTGCGCTGCCAACATCGGCTACAAGCTGGTTGAACGGTTCAGCGGTGCTACCTGCCTTGGGCCTCTGGTACAGGGCTTGGCAAAACCTGTCCTGGACCTGAGCCGCGGCTGCTCCACCCAGGACGTGGTGGACGTAGTGGCAGTCTGCGCCAGCGACGCCATTGCTGCTGAAGGAAAGTAATTTACGTATAAAAAAGAAGAGGCTGCTGCAGGAGCCTCTTCTTTTTTTTTATTCCAGCGATTCAAAATAGGAGAAACGCCAGCCTTTCAGGGTCTTCACATAGGGGAAGATGGTCTTTTTGGTTTCCACCACATTGGTCTTGCCATGGACCGGATCTTCCATGATGGGTGTGGAAATTTCCAGGTTGATACGGGTGGGGGAGACTCGGACGATGTTGATGGTGGATGTCCCTTTCCGAGGGTCTAAGGCCTTGGCGCTGGGTGCCACATACAGCCGTCCGTCAAATTCCCGGTACATCCGGCTGTCGCTGATGATGAATCCGGCCAGGGCTTCAGTGAAGCATTCGTTGACCCGGGTCTTCAGGGCCAGCATGGTGGGATAGTCCTTGTCGGCCACCGTGTAGTAGATCATATACCCGGTGTCTTTTTTCTCTTTGCCGTCGGTTTCCAGAGGATGGTGTTCGAACCACTCGTAAACGGTATTGGCTTCCTGGAAAGCCTGAGCCACTTCCTGATCCGTGGGAGCTTCCGGAGAAGCAAAGGCCGTCAGGACCGCCGTCAGTACCAGGATGGCGGATAAAAATAAAGAACGTACGATTTTCATGGACGCACTCTCCTTCTGTTTGATTCTTTTATTGTACCATAATTTGGCAGGATGTGGTATCATCTTCCTTGTAGGCGCGGCACCGTCACTTTAGACGGGGAGCAGGTCACGCTGAATGATACATAAGGAGTGTGGATCCAGCTATGAAATATCAGGCGGTGATCTTTGATCTGGATGGGACCCTGCTGGATACCCTGACGGATCTGTGGAATGCTGTGAATGCAGCTTGCAAAAAATACGGCTGTGCCCCCCGGACCCGGCTGCAGGTACGACGGGCCCTGGGCAACGGACTGGAACGGCTGCTGCGGCTCTCCCTACCCGAAGATATGGAGGAGAACCGTTTCCAAGCGGCTTTCCAGTTTTTTCGGGGATATTATTTGAAACACTGCGATGAAGAGACCCGGCCCTATGAGGGAATCCCGGAACTGCTCCGGAAGCTGCAGCAGAAGGGCATCCGGCTGGCCATCGTCTCCAACAAGGCGCATCCGGCGGTACGGGAGCTCCGGGATCGGTATTTTCCGGAAACCATGCAGGTGGCCATTGGAGAAAGCGTGGAGATCCGGCGGAAACCGGCACCGGATACGGTGTTCAAGGCCTTGGAGGAACTGGGGATCCCCAAAGAGCAGGCGGTGTATGTGGGGGATTCGGAAGTAGATAAAAAAACGGCGGACAATGCCGGGATGGACTGTTTCCTGGTCACTTGGGGCTTCCGGGACCGGGATGAACTGGCAGCTCTGGAGCCTGCGGCCCTCATCGACCGGCCGGAACAGATCTTGGAGAAGGTAGTGTAAAAAGGGGCTGTTGCCTGTGTGAAAACCACACAGGTGCAACAGCCTCTTATCATTTCCTATATGCCAGTTCCAAATCTGTGCTGGAGAACTGGGTCCCTTCCAGGTTGGCGTGGCTGAGATCCGCATCATCCAAATTGGCGTTGGTCAATACGGCTTTGCTCAGATTGCTGCCCTCTAGGGTGGAACTCATGAGATTGGCATTCTTAAAAACGGCTTCCGGCAGGCTGGCCCGACGGAGACGGGCGTTGTACAGGTTGGCGGAAGTGAAGTTGGCACCTCGGAGCTGGGTGCCGAAGAACCAGCTCCGTGCCAGGTTGGCAGAAAAGAAATTGGCCATGGCTCCGTTGGCATAGTCAAAATTGCTTTCCCGCAGGTCCGCTGTATACAGATTGGCGAAGGTCAAAAGAGCATGGGAGAAACTGGTCCGGTAGGCGGTGGCTCCCACCAGGGAGCTGCGGTTCAGCACCGTATGGGAAAAATTCGCGTTGGACAGGTCCGCTCCTTCTAAATCAGAACCGGCCATATAGGCATTGCGGAAGTTGGCCTTCTGGAGATTGGTTTCCTTCAAGTTGGCATTTTCCAGGATGGCATTGGTCAGGTTGGCATAGCTCAGGTCCGCGCCCTGGAGATCGGCTCCGGTCAGATCCGCGTCCCGCAGATAGGCTCCCCGCAGATCCCCTCCCGGGCAGGAACGGGTGGCCAGGAGCTGGTCTACATCGCTTTGCTGGTAGGCAAGGGCCGGCAGGGCCGTGGAAACTACCAGCAGGGCAGTGAGAAAATATTTTTTTCCAAACATGGTCTTATGCCTCCTCCAGGATGGCAGAAAGGTCCCGGGGATCTTCCGGCAGTTCCGGGATGATTTTCCAGGGGTGATAGGCTTCCAGCCGCTCCAGCGTGTAGGAAGAACCCTTCAGGACGATCAGGCTCCGGACGCCGATGGCCTGGGCACAGGTGATGTCGTGAGGGGTGTCTCCAATGACGATGAGCTGCTCTGGGGTCACAGCAGGATCCGCTTTCCGGACTTTCTCCCATAGGGCCTGGGAAAGGTCATCCCGGAATTCACTGATTTCCCCAAAGGCGCTGTGGGCATAGTCGAATTCCTTTTCGATGCCGAAATATCGGAGCTTGGCATGGGCTGCCACTTCACAGTTCCCGGTAAGCAGCAGGGAAGTGGTCCCGGGATCCTTTCGGATCCATTCCAAAGTTTCCTGCACATGGGGAAGCAAGCGGCCGTGTTTTTCCACCAGGGAAGCCGGCAGCTTCTGGCCATAGGCTTCCAGCATGTGGGATACTTCTTCCGGGCTGCAATGGCCTTGGATCCCTTCGATGGCTTTGCGGGCGATGAAGGTGTCCGTCCGTCCGGCCATGCCGTAAGTGAATTCGAAATTGTCCAGGCCGTACAGTTCGTTGATGGTGGCTTTCATGGCGGCGACCCCGGCATAATTGGTCAGGAGCAGGGTCCCGTCGATGTCCCAACAGATGTATTTCATGATGTCATTCTTCCTTTGACTGTAAAAGAAGCTGTGAAACAAGGACCGGCAGACAGGCCCGGCAGGGTTTCACAGCTCGTTTTTCCTTCATGTCCAGAGCCAGCTGTGCCGGCTTCCAGTGTCCAGGGGACAGCTGGAAGCTGCCTGCTGGCATCCCTTCATTCCCGGTTCTTCTTCCAGGTCATGAATTTCTTCAGCTTGGCACCGGCATTCTTGGCCCGCCGCATGGTCTTGACCATCTTTTTCCGCTGTGGCTTCATATCTTTGATGGAACCATAGTCGCCCCGTTTCAGGGTGGTGAGCTTGGTCTGGTCAGGGCCGAATTCCTGGCGCAGGAAAACGGCCACCTGTTCCGGACTGGCCGCGCTTTCCAGGGTGAAGACGTCGGCTTCTACATAGCCATAAGTGGGGAATACATGGAGAAAAATATGGCCATTGGTACACAGCATGACAAAACAGAAATCGTCTCCTTCGTCATTTTCTGTGGAATACAGGGCCAATTCCTTCAGGCTGAACCTTTCAGCAGCTTCTTCCAGTACATCTCGGATCTTTTCTTTATCGAATACGATCTCTTCCGCACAGCGGTACATGTCCAGTGCTGCCTGGGTACCTTTTCCAATCACGTAGTGTTCACATCCTTTGGATATCTCGATTTTCGTTCAATTTCAGCTTCCTTATTATACCTTACTTCAATAGAGACTGTCAAAAAAAACGGAAAACTGTGCTATAATAAATAAAACATATGTTCAGGAGGAGCAGTGGGGCATGTCCGGACCAGTATCTATTGAACTTACCATCAAGAATATCGTTTTCCAGGCCGCGGAAGGGACGTTCAGTGTATTCCGGGGAGAAAACCCGGAAGTGGGGACGGTTTCCGTAGTCTACAAGGGACAGGCTCCTTTTGCCGGAGAACAAGTACGGCTTTCGGGAAGCTGGGGGGAACATCCCCGGTTCGGCCGGCAGTTCCAGGCCCAAAGCTGGGAAGCTATCCAGCCCAAGGGAACAGAAGGCTTGGTGAAGATGCTGGGCAGCGGGGTCCTAAAGGGCGTGGGACCGGCCATGGCCCAACGGATCGTGGATCAGTTTGGGGAGGATACCCTGAAGATCTTGGAAAAATCCCCGGAACGGCTGCGGGAAGTCTCCGGGATCGGAAAAAAGAAGGCAGAGGCCATTGTGGCTTCCTATGGGGAACTGAAAGACAGCCGGGAACTGGTATTCTTCCTGGAAAGCCACGGGATCAGCGGAAATTACGCTCCCCGGATCCAGGCTCTGTACGGGAATACGGCGGTGACTCGGATCAGCAACAATCCTTACTGCCTGGCAGAAGACGTGGATGGCATTGGATTTCGGACGGCGGATGCCTTGGCCCGGAACCTGGGGGTGGATGAACATGGTGAGGACCGGATCCGGGCAGGAATCCACTATACCTTGCTTCAGGGAGCCAGCCAGGGCCATACCTGTGTACCTGACCGCTGGCTGGTGACTTTGGCAGCCAAGATCCTCCAGGTGGATCCTTTGGAAGTGGAACAGGTGTTCCAGCAGCTCTTGAAGGACAATCTGCTCCGGACGGAGGATGTGGGGGACCATGTATGTGTGTACCCGGAATACCTTTATCGGGCGGAAGAAGGGGCGGCACGGCGGCTGTTGGCCCTCCGGGACAATGTGAATGCCCTGTGGAAGGTGGATTACCAGAAAATCATCCGGGAATGGGAAAGGGACGAGCGGATCCAGCTGGCCCCGGAACAGGCAGAAGCGGTGAAGGCTTCTGTGGACCATGGGGTATTCGTACTTACCGGGGGACCCGGTACCGGGAAGACCACTGTCATCAAGGGGATCCTTTCAGTGATGGAACAAGCCGGGTGCAAGATCCTCCTGGCGGCCCCCACGGGACGGGCGGCCAAACGGTTGGCAGAAAGTGCCGGAAAGCCGGCGCTCACTGTCCACCGGCTGCTGGAATACACCCCCAACGGAGAAGGAGATTCCTTCTGGGGACGGGATGAGGACAATCCCCTGGAAGCGGACGCAGTTATTGTGGACGAAGCTTCCATGATGGACATCGTGCTCATGTACAACCTGCTGAAAGCGCTGCCCTTGGGCTGCCGGCTGATTTTGGTGGGGGATGTGGACCAGCTGCCCAGCGTGGGGCCTGGCTCCGTGCTCCAGGACATCATCCGCAGCGGTACTATGCCCATCGTCCGGCTGGAAAATGTGTTCCGCCAGGCAGAGCTGAGCCCCATCGTCCGGAATGCCCACCGGATCAACCAGGGCATGATGCCCCAGTGGGAAGGAGAAAATGATTTCAGTTTCCGGGAATTTGCCACGGAAGAGGAAACCATGCACTATATTGTGGACCTTTATGCCCACCTGTCCCGGACCCAGCCCCAGGACAGCCTCCAGGTGCTCACCCCCATGCACAAGAACCTGTGCGGGGTGGAGAATCTGAATAACCTGCTCCAAGCCCGGATGAATCCCCCGGATCCGGAAAAACAGGAGTACCGGGGCAGTTTCCTGCTGCTCCGGGAAGGGGACAAGGTGATGCAGATCCGGAACAATTATGAGAAGAACGTATTCAACGGGGATATCGGCCGGATCCAGAGCATCCAGGGTGCTTATGTGACGGTAGACTTCCCGGACCGGGCAGAAGGGGAAGCGGTGACCTATGAGGGAGCGGAAGTCTCTGATTTGCGGCTGGCCTATGCCATGAGCGTCCACAAATCTCAGGGCAGTGAATATGGGGCGGTCATCATGCCTCTGGTATTGAGCCACTACATCCTGCTCCAACGGAACCTGTTCTACACCGCCATTACCCGGGCCAAAAAGCAGGTATACCTGGCCGGCAGCAAAAGGGCCCTGCGCATGGCTGTGGAAAACGATAAGACCCGGAAACGGTACAGCCTGCTGGCGGAACGGCTGATAAGATACAGTGAATAAAGAAGTCAGACACGGACCAAAGGGCCTTGAGATGTCAGATTCCATAGAGAACGAAGCAAAGCCGAAGCCAATGCTGATTGCCGACAAAGCTGACTTCTGAAAGCCTCCACAGGAGGTGGGTCTGACGTCTGATACCTGTTCATTTCCGGAGGTGCGCTATGCTTTCATCCATCCTTGCCCTGCTCCACTCCCTGTTCTACCCCCATTCCTGTCCGGGCTGCGGAGAAGAAGTGCGGGGGAAAGGGGTCCTCTGCGATCCCTGCCGGAGGGAAATCTGGCATCCCCGCTCCTTCCAGCCCCTCAGCCTGGATTGTCCCCACCTGGATGGACTGTTCTTCCTGATGGACTATGCGGGGGGCATCCAGAAAGCCTTGCAGATGGTCAAGTTCCGGGGAAGGGAGGACCTGCTGCCCCGGTTGGCGGAAGAATGGAGGCAGGGGGTTCTCCGGGAACAAAGATTCCACTGGCATCTGGTGCCGGAAATCCGGCTGGCAGCCACCGGCATCCCTACGGACCCGGTGCGGAAGAAACAGCGAGGATACGACCTGCCGGAAGAAATCTTCCGGCCCTGGTGCCGACAGGAAGGGTACCTTTGGGAAAACCTGCTGATCCGGAACCGGAGCACCCGGCCCCAGTACGGCCTGACTCCGGAAGAGCGGAAAAAGAACATCAAAGGATGCTTCACCTTGGCCCGGCAGGAAAATCTGCCGGACATCGTGCCGCTCTGCGAGCAAAGATGATTGAGATTGATACAAAATTTTGAATGGTGTGCATAGCTGAAAAGCCCATATATAGCAAGGTTTCCGTCTAGGTCGGCAAGGGGCTGTTCTTTTTTGCTCCAATATTGAGTGGAATTTCAAGGCGAAAGAAAATATTACGAGCAGTAAAATGAATACGGTGATAACGATAGCTTTTTTATTGTTAACGTCATTTTTCGACTGGTGAAGGCTAAGCTGCACGTCAGTACATTCTAAGTAGATGTCTGCAGACAGGAGCTGGATGTTATCAAAAAAATAACGCCCGTTAGAATGTCTTAAAAAAGAGGTTCTGGCGGGCGTTATTGATTCACATAGGAAATAAGTCTACAACTATCAAAAAAGCAACAAACAAACTTGTGTTTATTAAAGCATAGATTCAATTTGATAGAGAAAGCTCTGAGAAATAAATTTGTATAGAACAAGATATAGTGCGGGATTACCTCCATTTCTGATGAAAGAGTTTGCAGTTCGAAAAATTGACCTAAAAATACCACTGCTAAAAATCTCATCTTGTGCTATAATAATTTCATAAACGAACATATGTTCGATACAAAACAAAGACAATCCAAGGGGGTAGGCTACATGGGAAAAGTAAGAAAGCACATTAGAAACCTGCACGATGGTACTGAGGATGGAGAAAGAATCTTTGACGCCATCGTGGAAGAAGGAAGGGTGACCATCGAGCTGAAGAACAGTAAGAAACAGCTTGTCCAGGTTCCTTGGGAAGATATCGTAACCCAGGTGGATGCAGTGAGAAATAGAAATTCCAGAAAATAGAAGTTACCTGTGCAGTCCTATTCTTTATACGGAGCTGTCAAACGGAGCTATCTACGTTGGCCGAAAGGTCATGTAGATGGCTCCGTTTTTTTGTTTCAGCAAGTTCAAATATAAACTTGTTGAAACAAAAAAGTACAGTCAGATTTCCGGCTCAATGTTCATTCCCGGACGCGGGAGTGCCCAGAGCGGTGAGTCGGACCCAATATACCGTCAGCCTACTGGGGTGGTTGACCATGGAAGCGGAGATGCATCTTATGGTCAATAAAGACAGGCTGCCTGCGTGGATCTTCGCTTCGCATTATGCGAAGGAGTCCGCACATGGCCAATCAAGAGAAAAACAGAGTCAAACAGCAGTACTTTATTCCCCTGGAAGTGAAGGAGGGAACCATCATCACAAAAGAGTATGAAAACGCTCCACGGCAGTGGTGGAAAATTGGCAATCGGAAGGTTTATGCCATTTTGGTCCAGGTTACTAAGGAGCAGTATGAGGCCTATATGCGGCCGGAGTGGAAGGAAGATAAGCGGCAGCAGCGGCTGGTTGAAAAACGCCGGAAACGGGAAAAGGCTCAGGAGGAACGTCGGGAGGATCAGTCCGTTCAGGAATGGGATACACCTGTTTCCTACGAACGACTGTGCGAAACTGAATATGGATTTCCGGAGGAAACCAGGCAGGAGAGCCTGGATGAAATCCTGGAAAAAGAGGAACTGATGGAAGCACTGCGGCAGGAACTGGCCAAACTGGAAGCGCTGGACCGGACTATCCTTCAGATGGCCAGCAATGGTATCAGTGAAGCGGCCATTGGTAGGGAAGTGGGCCTCTCCCAAAAAGGGGTCAACAAAAGAAAGCAGCGGCTGCTGGAACAGCTCCGGGAGCAGCTGAAGGACTATCGGTAATGGGAACCAAAGATCCGGCTAGAAAATTTCTGGCCGGATTTTAAAAAATGGGTACTTAATCACGGGGATTTGTCCTGTTATGGGTGAAGGGGAAAACAAGAAGCCCCTGGAGAGGAGGACAAGCCATGGCAAATGGACAGATGCTGAGAAGTCGGAGCCAGGCCCTGGATCGGGAACTGGCCGGGGTACTGATGAAAATCAGCGATGCAGCTGAACGAGCTGCTCGGAACCTTATGATGCTGCGGATGAAGAGAAAAGCGAAAGGAGCCAATCTCAATGACAAAAGAAACCTTGGCCAGCCTGGCCGCTGAACTGGAAACTTGTGGGCAAGCCCTTTTGAAGATTGCAGAAGCCCTGCAGGCCAAAGAGAAAGCCCCCATCTCTGAACCTCAAAAGCAAGAACCTGCCTCCCAGAAGTTCACCTTGGAAGAAGTGCGGAAGGTGGCGGCGGATAAATCCCGGCAGGGGTTTACGGAAGAGGTCCGGAATTTGATCCATCGCTACGGGGCGGAAAAACTTTCCAGCCTGGATGCGGTAAAGTATGAAGCCTTCCTGAAAGACCTGGAGGTGATGGGCCATGCCGGGTAACCATGCGGTGCTCTCCGCTTCCTCCAGCTCCCGCTGGCTGGCCTGCCCGCCTTCAGCCCTGGAATGTGCCAAGCTGCCGGATGTGCAAAGTGGATTTGCACGGCAGGGAACGGAAGCCCATGCCCTCTGCGAATTCAAGGTGAAAAAGGCATTGGGGCAGAAAGAAAAGGATCCCACAAAGAAACTGACGTATTTTGATGAAGAAATGGCCGAATGCACCGATTCCTATGCCCAGTTTGTGCTGGAGAGCCTGGCGGCGGCCAAAACCGTCTGTAAGGATCCCTTGGTGTTGGTGGAACAGCGCCTGGATTTTTCTCGGTGGGTGCCGGAGGGGTTTGGTACCGGGGACTGCTTGATTGTAGCGGACGACACCCTTTCTGTCATCGATTACAAGCACGGGCTGGGGGTCCTGGTGGAAGCAGAGAAGAATCCTCAGATGATGTGCTATGCCTTGGGGGCTTTGGATCTTTTTGATGGAATCTACGATATCCAGAAAGTCTCCATGACCATCTTCCAGCCCAGGCGGGAAAATGTCAACACATATACCCTGCCCAAAGAAGAATTGCTTCAATGGGCTGAAATGGTGCTGAAGCCTACCGCAGAACTAGCGGCCAAGGGAGAAGGAGAATACAAAGCTGGTGACCACTGCCGGTTCTGCAAGATCCGGGCCACCTGTCGGAAACGGGCCGAGTACAACCTGGAGCTGGCCAAGTACGACTTTACCATGCCATCCACTCTGGAAGATACAGAAATGGAAGCCATTCTGGCCAAAGCCGATGAACTGGTGAACTGGGTCGGGGACGTGAAAGACTATGCCCTGCAGCAGGCTCTTTCCGGCAAGAACTGGGCCGGGTGGAAAGTGGTGGAAGGCCGGTCCAACCGGAGGTACGTCAATGAAGAAGCGGTCGCTGCCAAAGTGGAAGATGTCGGGTATTCTCCCTATGAGAAGAAACTCCTGGGGATTACGGCCTTGACCAAACTACTGGGAAAGAGACGGTTTGATGAACTTCTGACTGATCTAATTGAAAAGCCCCAGGGCAAGCCGGTCCTGGTCCCGGAAACGGACAAACGGCCGGCCATGCATACGGCGGCTGATGATTTTTCTAAGGAAAATGAAGGAGGAAACAAGAATGTCTAAGAATTATGTGAATCCGTGCAAAGCAATCACTGGAGTGAATACCCGTTGGAGTTATGCCAATGTGTGGGAACCCAAATCCATCAATGGGGGAACACCTAAATACAGTGTTAGCCTGATCATCCCCAAATCCGACACCAAAACCGTGGAAAAGGTCCGGACTGCCATTAAGGCTGCCTACCAGGAAGGGGAAGGGAAGCTGAAAGGGAACAGCCGGGTAGTCCCGGCCCTGGAAGCCATCAAGACCCCACTTCGGGATGGGGATCTGGAACGGCCAGGAGATGATGCCTACAAAGACAGCTTCTTCATCAATGCCAACTCTGCCACCCAGCCGGGCATTGTAGATGTCAACTGCCAGCATATTCTGGAACGCTCGGAAGTGTATTCTGGGGTGTATGGCCGTGCGTCCATCAGCTTCTACGCTTTCAATAGCAATGGGAACAAAGGCATCGCCTGCAGCCTGAACAACTTGCAGAAGATCCGGGACGGGGAGCCTCTGGGCGGCAAGCCTCGGGCAGAGGACGACTTTGCCACGGCAGATGACGATGATTTCCTGGCTTAAGGAGGAGAAAAATGAGCGATTTTCTAATAGCCCTCTTTTCCCTCATTGGTTTTGTGAAAGTGATTTCTTTCTTTTGTAATTGGGTAGCCAGGTACCTTGACCGGAAAGAAGCGGACCGGGAAATCCGGGAAAACGAATTGGGAGACATCTATGACAAACTGAAGCAGATTGAATCCCTCTGCCAGGAAATTAGAAAATATCAGTAAGCAAAGAAAGGTGGCAGAATGATTCCTGCCACCTTTTCTATAAGGAGAAAAATTATGAAAAGCCTTTCGTTAGATCTTGAAACCTATAGTGATGTGAATTTGGCCAAGTGTGGCGTGTATAAATATGCGGAATCTCCCGCCTTTGAAATCCTCCTTTTCGGGTATGCAGTGGATGGAGGAGCCATGCAGGTCATCGATCTGGCTCAGGGAGAAACCATCCCGGAAGAAATCCTGGATGCCCTGACCGATGACGCCGTTACCAAATGGGCCTTCAATGCCAATTTCGAACGGGTGTGTCTCTCCCGGTACCTCACTGACTTGGGAAGGAGCCTGGATCCCTTTCATGACCAGCATCCCTTATTCCAGGAATGTTCCCGGTTCCTGAACCCGGACGGATGGAAGTGTTCTATGGTCTGGTCCGCCTATCTGGGGTTGCCGCTTTCTTTAGAGGGAGTAGGGGCCGTGCTGAATCTGGACAATCAGAAAATGAAGGAAGGGCGGGATCTGATCCGGTATTTCTGCGTTCCCTGCAAAGAAACCAAGACCAACGGCGGCCGGACCAGGAACCTTCCTCAACACGCTCTGGACAAATGGAACCTGTTCAAATCTTACAACAAACGGGACGTAGAAGTGGAAATGGCCATTCAACAGCGATTGCAAAAGTACCCGGTCCCGGAACAGGTGTGGGAGGAATACCATTTGGACCAGGAAATCAACGACCGGGGCATTGCCATTGACCTAGAACTGGCTAGACAAGCAGTATCCATGGATTCCAAAAGTCGTGAAAGCCTGATGGGCTTCCTGAAGGAATGGACTGGTCTGGAGAACCCCAATTCCGTCATCCAAATGCTGGACTGGCTGGAACAACATGGCATGAAGGCAGATTCCTTGGGGAAGAAAAATGTGCAGGAACTTTTGAAAACGGCCCAGGAGCCTTTGCGCAGCGTCCTCTTGCTTCGGCAGAAATTGGCCAAGTCCTCGGTGAAGAAATATCAGGCCATGGAAATGACGGCCTGTAAGGATGGCAGGGCCAGAGGCATGTTCCAGTTTTACGGCGCCAACAGGACCGGACGGTTTGCTGGGCGGCACATCCAATTGCAAAATCTCCCCCAGAACCATTTGCCGGATCTTTCCGAGGCCCGGGAGCTGGTGCGCCAGGGAAACTACGAAGCACTGGACATGCTCTATGATTCCATCCCCAATGTCCTCTCTCAGCTGATCCGGACAGCTTTTGTGCCCAGGGCTGGGATGAAGTTTGTGGTTTCGGACTTCTCGGCCATTGAGGCACGGGTCATTTCCTGGCTGGCAGGAGAAAGATGGAAATCCGAGGCTTTTGCAGCCGGGAAGGATATCTACTGTTCAACGGCCAGTCAGATGTTTGGGGTGCCCGTTGTGAAACATGGCATCAATGGGAATCTCCGCCAGAAAGGGAAAATTGCAGAATTGGCCTGTGGTTATGGCGGATCCGTTGGAGCTCTGAAGGCCATGGGAGCTTTGGATATGGGAATCCCGGAAGAGGAGCTGGGAACCCTGGTCCAGTCCTGGCGGTCAGCTAATCCCCATATCGTAGATTTTTGGTGGCAGGTGGATGGGGCGGTAGAGACCGCCATCAAACAGAGAATCCCAGTCTGGGTGAACAATATCCACTTCTCTTGCCAGAGCGGTATGCTGTTTATCGAACTTCCCAGTGGACGGAGGCTTTCCTACGTAAAGCCTCGGATCGGAATGAATCAGTTCGGAGGAGAATCCGTCACCTATGAGGGCATTGGGGCCACTAAGAAATGGGAACGATTGGAAAGTTATGGACCAAAGTTTGTGGAAAACATCGTCCAGGGAATTGCTCGGGATATTCTCTGCTATGCCATGCAGACCCTCCGGTGCTGCGCCATTGTTGGCCACGTCCACGATGAACTGATCATCGAATGCGACAAGGATGTCAGTGTGGATGCCGTTTGTGAGCAGATGAGCCGGACTCCACCTTGGGCAGAGGGGTTGGTGCTTCGGGCAGATGGGTATGAATGTGAGTTTTATCAGAAAGATTAAAACAAACGAAAAAACTGGGGATGCGAATTATCACATACCCAGTTCTGTTATGCAGGTAAAGAAAGTACTTCTTCTCTGGTGGCGGCTACCTTCACCAACCGGCTCCGGCGCCGATTCTATGTTGGACAGAAATCACCGCTCCGCAAAATGCCGGAAAGAGCGCTGCCCTGAAGCCTAGAAAGAAGAGTACTTTGGAACTGTAATTTTATCAGAGCGGTGAAAATCCGTCAATAATTTTTATTTTTCCGGTACTTAACCCAGCGGATTCTGTCCTGTTACAGGTAGCGAAGAAAAATTCTCTTATCCATGTTAGCGGGATTGGAATCCGCTGTTTGTTTTTTGAAGGAGTTGAAGTCACATGTTTTATGTGAAGGAACCGATTACGGACAATATGGAATTCCAGATGGAAATTACGGACAAGAATGTGTTCTGCCGGTGTCCGGTTTGCGGGAAGGAAGTACCCGTGAACTTGGAAGAAGTCTTGGGAAAAGGCAAAGGGGACCTGCTTAGCACAACTGTTTTGTGCGAGGAATGTTCCCGGGAACTGATGGAGGTGGGCCATGGAGATGAACCCAAAACGGAATGCTGAACATTATCCGGATCCTACGGCCTATCAGGCCATCCGGAATGCAGAGCCGCCCAGATTCCCCTTCCGACCGGTAGTGTATATCTGTTCACCCTATGCGGGGGATGTGGAAAGAAACGTCCTGCGGGCCCGGCGGTACTGCCGGTATGCCGCAGATCGGGGGTTCATCCCCCTGGCACCCCATCTTCTTTTACCCCAGTTCCTGGACGAAAAAACGGAACGGAACCTGGCCCTTTTTATGGGGATTTCCCTTTTGTCCAAATGCGCTGAGCTTTGGATCTTTGGAGAAATCATTTCCCAGGGGATGGAAGTGGAGATCCGGTATGCCCAGAAAAAAGGAAAGCCCATCAAGTACATCAGCGAGGTGATCTGATTGAAATTTACGTTATTTACCGCATCCTGTACCGGTATGGAATCCAATTGCCGGTATCCGCAAAAGCGGGAAATCCAGAATGTCAAGGACCTGAAAGAAGCAGTCGCCTTCGACCATGTCTGCGCGGCTTATAAGAACAACTACCGGAGCCGGGACAACTTCCTCTGGTCCGATGTGGCAGTCATGGACTGCGATAATGATCACACAGAAAATCCCGGAGAGTGGGTGACGGGAGAGAAGCTCCTTGTAATGCTGCCGGGGGTGGCTGTGGCCATTGTTCCTTCCCGGAATAACGGAAGAGCCAAAGACGGACGATCGGCTCGGCCCCGGTTCCATGCGTATTTTCCCATCCAGAAGCTGGAGGATGAAAAAGCCTATACGGCCCTGAAGCAGGCCATCCGGGATCCGTTTCCATTCTTTGATGGAAAGGCCCTGGATGCGGCCCGGTTCCTGTATGGCACAGAGGCCATGCCGGAAGAGAATTTCTGGCAGGAAGGGGAGAAAACCATAACAGAATTCCTGGCTGGCCTGGAACCAGCGGAAAGCAGTCAGATGGAATCCCCCTTCTACACAGGTGGGTCCATTCCCGAGGGCAGCCGCAACAATACCATGTCCCATTTTGCCAGCCGAGTGTTGAAGCGGTTCGGAGACACGAAGAAAGCGCATGCAGTTTATTTGCAGCGGGCCGAGGAATGCAAACCGCCTCTTTCGGAGAAGGAACTGGGGACCATTTGGAAAAGTGCACTAAAGTTTTTCAGAAACAAAATCGAAAGCAGCGAAGGGTATGTTCCTCCAGAGGAATATAACAATGCTTTCGGACGCCATTCTCTCAAGCCGGATGATTTCTCTGATATTGGGGAGGCAAAAGTTCTGGCCAGGACTTGTATGGGAAAACTGCGATATACCAGTGCTACAGATTATATCGCATTCGTTGGCGATCACTGGTATGAAGACCAGCAGAAACCTCTGGGCGTCATAGAGACGTTTATGGATTGGCAGCTGGAGGATGCAGAAAAAGCTATCCTCCAGGCAGAAGATGACTTAACATCCATCGGAATCTCTCGGGAAGATGTGAAATCCAGAAGCAAGACCCTGGCAAACCAAATCCCTGGGGAAAAGGTTCATCTGCTGACAGCCCTCCTTAACGCAGATGCCTACAGGAAATTCGTCATGAAATACCGAAACTATCGGAACCTTATCAATAGCCAGAATGCGGCTAAACCCATGCTGGCCCTGGACGTTACCGAACTGGACTATGACCCGGAACTTCTGAATACGCCAGAAGCCACCTACGACCTTTCCAAAGGGATGCAGGGAGGCCGGCCTCATGACCCGGATGACATGATCACCAAAGTCACTACTTGTTCTCCCGGAAATCATGGAGAACAACTTTGGCAGGAGAACTTGGACCTGTTCTTTTGTAAGGACCGGGAACTGATTCAGTACGTGCAGCAGATTGTGGGGATGGCAGCTGTGGGGCGGGTATATGCCGAACAAATGATTATTGCCTACGGGGGAGGCGCCAACGGCAAGTCCACCTTCTGGAACACCATCGCCAGGGTTCTGGGTGGCTACTCCGGGAAAATTTCTGCGGAAGCCATGACTATGAACTGCCGGCGAAACGTAAAACCGGAAATCGCGGAACTCAAAGGGAAACGTCTCATTATCGCTTCAGAACTGGAAGAAGGACAGCGACTCAATACCGGTATGGTAAAGCAGATCTGTTCCGTGGATCCCATCGAAGCGGAAAAGAAATTCAAGTCCCCGTTCCATTTTGTTCCATCCCACACTTTGGTTCTCTACACCAACCACCTGCCGAAAGTGACTGCCAATGATGACGGTACTTGGCGTAGGCTGATTGTCATCCCTTTTAACGCCAAGATTACTGGGAAAAGTGACATCAAGAATTTTTCGGACTACCTGTTTGAAGAGGCAGGTCCCGCCATTTTGAAGTGGGTCATTGATGGGGCGGAAACAGCCATCCGAAAAAAGTTCAAGATTGAGGAGCCAGAAGCTGTACGGAAAGCGGTGGAGAAATACCGGGAGGACAACGACTGGATGGGACAGTTTCTGGAGGAACACTGTGACATCGATCCTTCCTTCACAGAAAGGTCGGGGAAATTGTACCAGCAGTACAGGATCGTCTGTTTGCAGAGCGGAGAATACATCAGAAGCACATCAGACTTTTACGGTAATCTGGAAAAGGCAGGATTCCAGCGTCACAAGACGAAAAAAGGAATCCTTGTTCATGGATTGCGACTGAAAGAAGGTCAGGACTTTCTGGACTAAAGGTGCAGGTGGTGAACCTCTACTACTAAGGTCCTATAGGAAGGTTTTAAAAGAGTGTCTATATAAAAGGTAGGTCGTAGACCTTCAACACCTGCACCCTTGGGATTTTAAGAAAACGATGATCACAGGCCAAAGTGAAGGAGGAGAAGCAATGATCCATAAAAAAGAACGGACAACTGAACTTTACAAAAAGGTGGGAGCTGAAATGAGGCTGTTCCGGACACTGGGCGGAATGCTTGCTATCCATATGGCTCAGGTCCTTTCGGCTCCTGATAGAGAGAAATTCATGCGAGTCCTTCAAAGAATTGATGAAGTGCGGTCCCGGACAGAAGAAAACATGTTCCACGATCATCCAGAAGTCAGCAATGAGTACCTGGGTGTGTTTTACGGGGACCTGAAGAATAAACCAAGAACCCCAGTTGATGCAGAAGTGATTGCAGAGGCGAAGGAGATAGCGGATGACCTTTTTAAATGAGAAACAGATCGAACTGAAGCTGGTGACGGAAACGAAGAAGTGGGGGGGCATAGCGTTGAAGTTCGTGTCACCATCGTTTTCCGGTATGCCGGATCGGATGGTCCTTCTCCCTGATGGAAAGATGGCCTTTGTGGAAGTAAAGGCCCCAGGGAAGAAACCCCGGCTGCTGCAAATGAAACGGCATGAGATGTTGAGAGGGTTTGGCTTCCAGGTGTTCGTTCTAGATGAAGCCAGCGACGTCCCTGACTTGCTGAAGAAAATCACGGAAGGGGGTGAAGCCCAATGAAGTTCATACCCCATGCATATCAGAAATATGCCATCGAGTACATCAAGAACCACCCGGTGACGGCGCTCTTGCTGGATATGGGCTTGGGTTAGGCAAGACGGTGACCACCCTGACCGCCATCCGGGATCTGATGTACGATTCCTTCGAAGTTCACCGGGTCCTAGTGGTGGCCCCCTTACGGGTGGCCCGGGATACCTGGCCGGAGGAGATTCGGAAATGGGACCATCTGAAGAACCTCACCTGCAGCATAGTGGTGGGGACCGTGACGGAACGAAGGCGGGCTCTCCAGAAACCGGTGGATATTTACATTGTGAACCGGGAAAATCTGGTGTGGCTTTGGAAAAACTGCCGGCTGGATTTTGACATGGTGGTGTTGGACGAACTTTCCAGTTTCAAGAACCAGCAATCTCAGAGGTTCAAAGCCATGAAGGCCCTGCGGCCTAAGGTGAAACGGATCGTAGGTCTTACAGGAACTCCCAGCGGCAATGGGCTTATGGACCTGTGGGCCGAGTTTCGACTCCTGGACATGGGAGAGCGGCTGGGAAAATACATCAGCCAGTACCGGAATACCTACTTCCAGCCGGACAAGCGGAATGGGATGGTGGTCTTTTCCTACAAGCCCCTGCCAGGAGCGGAAGAAGCTATCTACCGGAAGATTTCGGATATCACCGTCTCCATGAAGGCCACGGACTACCTGAAGATGCCGGACCTGGTGAGCGTCCGGACCGAGGTGACCCTTTCAGAGGAAGAACGGAAGCGGTATCATGACTTCAAAAAGTCTCTGGTGCTGGAATTGCCTGGCGGGGAAGTAACAGCAGCCAATGCGGCCTCCCTTACCCTGAAGCTGGCCCAGATGGCCAATGGAGCCATCTACACCGATGACGGGAAAACCATCCATCTTCACGACCGAAAGTTGGATGCCCTGGAAGATTTGGTAGAAAGTGCCAATGGCCGGCCGGTGCTAGTGGCCTATTGGTTCCGGCATGACAAGGAACGGATCTGTCAGCGGATGGAAGCCAGGGAGCTGAAGTCCTCCCAGGATTTTGCAGACTGGAATGCCGGGAAGATTCCGGTAGCCCTCATTCATCCGGCTTCTGCCGGGCATGGCCTCAACCTGCAGCAGGGTGGGTCCATCCTGATCTGGTTCGGGCTCACCTGGAGTTTAGAACTGTACCAGCAAACGGTGGCTAGGCTCTGGCGGCAGGGACAGGAAAGCCGGACGGTGATTGTCCAACACATTGTGACCAAGAGCACCATTGACGAACGGATCCTGAAAGCCTTGGAAAAGAAAGACAGTTCTCAAGCGGCATTGATTGAAGCTGTCAAGGCGGATTTGGAGGGAAAAGCATGAACGCCAAAGAGTATTTGCAACAGGGATTCTACCTGGATAAAAAAATAGAGAGCAACCTGCGGGAAGTAGTCGAACTGCGGCACCTTTGCCTGGGAATCTCCGCAGCCGGGCTGGAGGAAAGCCACAACCCCAATCGGCCTACAGAAGCTCCCTTTGTCCGGACCATTGAAAAGATCTGGGAGAGGGAGCAGGAGATCAACCGGGAAGTGGACCATCTGGTGGATCTGAAGTATGAAATCGGTCAGGTCATCGATCAGGTGGAAGATGAAGCCCAGCGGTTGGTACTTCGAGATCGGTACATTCATTTCGATGCTTGGGAGGACATTGCCCGGAGCATGGGTAAAGGGATCCGGTGGGTCTACACGGTCCATGGGGAAGGGATGGCAGCTGTTGAAAAAATTTTGGAGGCGTGCAGTGAATTGCAGGAAAATGCAGTAGAGAAGCACTAGAATTCAATAGCCCCTTCGTGGTATGATAAACTCACGAGAAAAGGGAATAAAGACAAGCCTTGCAGGATGTAAAAATCCTACAAGGCTTTTTTCTTGCGACAAAAGGCATGGAGCTATTCTTGATGAATGATAATCCAGTGAAGAAGATCTTGCTGCGAGAGTTCTCCAGCAGCGATTTTTAAAAATGTATCTGACAGTTCGTCTTGTGTATAGGTGAGCTCAATCTTATTAAGAGCGAGAAACACCAACATCACATGTGCACCGATACGTTTGTTGCCGTCAATAAAGGCATGGTTTTTTACAAGACCATATCCAAGACGAGCAGCCTTCTGTTGTAAGGATGGATAAATGTCTGTGCCTGAGAAGGACTGAAATGGTGCGGCCAATACGGATTCCAGCAATCCTTCATCCCGGATGCCATCAGTTCCCCCTGTTTCCTGAATCAGCTGCGAATGAAGTTTGATGATTTGATTCTTTGAAAGAACAATCATTTGGCGAGAACCTCATAGGCTTTCCGGTTCTTGGCGATTAGCCGCTTGGAAATGGCAAGTACATCTTCGTCACTGGCATGCTGTTCCTGTTCAGCGTTGGTAAATTCAATCAGCAAATAGCGAGGAGAGTTGTTTTTCAGAATGACAACAGGACCTTTCTCATCAACCATTCTGGCTACACGAGAAAAGTTCTGGTTTGCTTCTGTGATGGAAACAAGATTTTCTGTATTGACATTCATAGTTGATGCCTCCTTAAGTTTGATAATTTAATTATAATCCACAAATAGGATTAATTCAACCTATATAGTTTTTTGATTTCCGAAAGGAGGTGGCAGCTGTGCCGAGAAAACCCAAGCGGCCCTGTTCTTTTCCTGGCTGCCCGAACCTGACGGATGGGCGGTACTGTGAGAAGCACCAGAAGATCATCGCCAAGCGGTACGAAAAGTATGAACGTAGTCCTGCAACAAAGAAACGGTACGGCAGGACCTGGAAGAAGATCCGAGATGCTTATGTGGCCAACCATCCTCTTTGTGAAGTGTGCCTGAAGAATGGCCGGTACGTGGTGGCGGAAGAAGTCCACCATAAGAAACCTCTGGCCGAAGGTGGTACCCATGACTGGAACAATCTGATTGCCCTGTGCAAAGCCTGCCATGCCCGGATCCATGCCCAAAGAGGAGATCGGTGGCACCAGAAAGTCACAAGAAAAAGTGAACTCTCAGAATGATAAATCTGAAACAAAGTGATATACCCAGGGGGCGTATAAATCTCTGGAAGCCCGGAACGCCAGAACGGGCGAGGGGTCACGCGCGCAAAAAACGCGTATTCAAACAAGGTATTGACCTATGGAAACAAGGGGGTGTGAAAAATAGCCAAAGACGGAACCATGCGGGGCGGGCTCAGAGTCGGCCAGGGACGGAAACCTCGGGCCTTGTTGGACAAACTACCGGATAATCCGGGAAAACGGCCGCTGAAAGTGATGGACCTGCCGGAAGGAGCGGACCTTAACGGAGAAGACATGCCGGAACCCAAAGCCTACATGAAAGAAAAACAGCGGAACGGCGGGAAGCTGGAAGCCGAAGAAATCTACCGGGAAACCTGGCTGTGGCTCAAGGCCCGGCATTGTGAAAAGCTAGTGAGCCCCCAGTTGATCAGCCAGTATGCAATGGCTGTTTCTCGGTGGATCCAGTGCGAACACGCCATCTCCGAATACGGGTTCCTGGCCAAGCACCCCACCACCAATGCGGCCATTGCTTCCCCCTATGTGACCATGAGCCAGAACTATATGAAGCAGGTGAACCAGATCTGGTACCAGATTTACCAGGTGGTGAAGGAGAACTGCTCTGTGGAGTTCGTCGGAAACACGCCCCAGGATGACGTAATGGAGCGGCTGCTCCGGTCTCGGAAGGTGTAACAGGAGGGAAAAGAAAGTATGGAAAAAACGACCAAAGAAATGAAGCTCATCCCCATTGATGAGCTCATTCCTTATGTGAATAACGCCCGGACCCATTCTCCGGAACAGATTAATAAGCTCCGGGCCAGCCTACGGGAGTTTGGATTCATCAACCCGGTGATCATCGACAAGGATAAAAACATCATTGCCGGCCATGGCCGGGTGATGGCGGCCCGGGAGGAAGGCATCCGGGAAGTGCCTTGCGTCCTGGTGGACTATCTGACCGAAGCCCAGAAGAAAGCCTACATCCTGGCTGATAATCGGATGGCCCTGGATGCGGGATGGGACGAAGAGATGCTGCGGGTGGAAATTGAATCCCTCCAGGGAGTGGATTTCGACGTCAGTCTCACCGGCTTCGAGGAAAATGAAATTGCTCATATCTTTGATGAAGAGACGGAAGCCAAGGAAGACGACTTCGATGTAGAAGAAGAACTCCAGAAACCGGTATTTTCTAAAGCTGGAGACATTTGGCAGCTGGGAAAGCATAAGGTCCTGTGTGGAGATTCCACCAATCCCGAGACCTACCAGAAATTACTGGGAGATACCAAACCGAACCTGGTCCTGACGGATCCTCCATACCTGGTGAATCTTCGGAGCACCTCCGGGAAAATCAAGAACGATGACCTAAACGACCAGGAAGGATATGAATTCCTGAAGAAAGCCTTCTCCTGCTTCCATGATGCTATGGCTCCCGACGCCTCCATCTATGTGTTCTATGCCACCATGAAGGCCCGGGTCTTTTACGATGCCTTTGAAGATGCCGGTTTCAAGGTCGGAGCAGGGCTTATCTGGAAAAAGCCCAAGGCGCCCTTTATGCGCACCGACTGGAAGTTCAACATGGAGCCCATCATCTTTGGGTGGCGGAAAGATGAAAAGCACAACTGGTATGGGGACCAGAAGCAGAAAGCGGTCTTTGAGTTCGATGGCATCAAAAACAGCAAAGAAGATGGCTTTGGCCATCCCTCCAGTAAGCCCGTTCCGTTGTTGGCCTATTTGATCAAGTTGAGCAGCCAAATGAATGGAGTGGTATTGGATGGGTTCCTAGGGTCTGCTTCTACGCTCATGGCTTGCGACCAGCTGGGTCGGATTTGCTACGGGGTAGAACTGGAGCCCAAGTTTGTAGATGTGGCTGTGAAAAGATACCTGACTTCCCACGAGAACGAGACGGTAACGGTCCTCCGGGACGGGAAGCAGTATACCTACCAGGAAGTGGCGGGAACAGAAAAATAAAGGCTCGAAAGGCTACATTTTGCTTGCTATTATTCGCCTTTAGAGTGATGAATAACAGTACCAAAATATCTTAAGGAGGTACATATGATGAAGGCAGAATACAACAAACAAGGTGCAGCACGGAAGGAATTGGCGGAGGCCATCAGCCAAATTACAGGAGAAAGTGCGAAATACCTGTTTCTTCCTACTAAGGCCTATCAAATCGGCAGCATTATGGTCGGGGAGACTGGTACGGTGGAATGTGAGGATGCGGCACTTTTCCAACAGGTTGTTCAGGAACTGGCAGTCAAAGGATTCCGCCCGGAAAACAGAGTCTCTATCCTGGAAGAAGGGGTGAAACCGGAAGAAACTTCTAAAACGGAGAGTGTCGACACCCTCACCATTTCCCTTCCAGATGATTTGACGGAAGAAGACTTTGCTAAGCTCCAGAACCTGGTGACCTCCAAGGCAGGACTTTTCAAGAAGGCATTGGGTGCGGATGATCTGACCATCCATAGGGAAGATGGCAAGATTTCCTTCCCCTGGTTCCATGAAGCTGACAGTACTAAGGTCCAGGCTTATTCCAAGTTGGTGGCAGCTCTTTGCCAAATGGCCAAGAAGTCCAAACGGATCACCGCCAAAGAACATGAAGTCCCCAATGAGAAATACGCCTTCCGGTGTTTTCTCCTGCGGCTGGGCTTTATAGGAGCGAAGTACAAAGACTGCCGGAAGATCCTGCTGGAAAAACTCAGCGGTTCCGCGGCCTATCGGGATGGAGGGAAAAAAGATGCGGTTTCCCAATAAAGAAATGCTGGAATTTCTACGAAGAGAATATCCTTCCGGGACTAGGGTTATCCTTGTGCGGATGGATGATTCCCAAGCTCCGCCTTTGGGGACAAAAGGGACGGTAACCTGGGTGGACGATATGGGGTCCCTCCTGGTGGATTGGGACAACGGATCCCACCTCAATGTGATCCACGGGGTGGATGAAGTGCAAAAACTGAATAAAGACACGAAATAATTAATAATTATTCTCGAAATCCCTTGCTATTATGTGCGTTTAGAGTGATTAATACACATGCCAAAGAACACACAAACCTAGCGAAAGGATGACGAGAATTATGAAAACACTGCACTTCGGGATTGAAATGGAAATGACGGGGATTACGAGAGCACAAGTCGCCAATCTTATGGGCGCCTTTTTCGGGATGGGACGAGGTACCCATAAAGGCGGTGCCTACGACACCTACACTGCCAGCGATGCCAAGGGTAGAACCTGGAAAGCCATGAGCGATTCCAGCATTTGGGCGCAGAGAAAGGTGGACGGCCAGATCGAAGGAGCCACCAATGAGTATCGCACAGAAGTGGTTAGCCCCATCCTTTCCTACGATGACATCCCGAAGCTGCAGGAACTGGTACGGACTCTGAGAAAAGCAGGAGCCCTGGTAAATAGCTCCTGCGGGATCCACATCCATGTGGGAGCCGAGCAGTTCACTCCGAAAACCCTGCGGAACCTGGTGAATCTGATGGCCAGTAAGGAAGACATGATTTACCATGCTCTCCAGATCGATCCGATCCGGGAAGGCAGATATTGCCAGAAGACAGATGGTACTTTTCTTGCCAAACTGAACAAAAAGCAGCCTCAGACTATGGCAGAATTTGCCGATATCTGGTACATCCAGGCTCCCTTCGGACGGAATGAACATTACAATTGCAGCCGGTACCACGGACTTAATCTCCACGCCACTTTCACCAAAGGGACAGTAGAGTTCCGGCTTTTCAACGGTACCCTCCACGCTGGGGAAATCAAGGCATACATCCAATTTTGCCTAGCGTTAGCCCATCAGGCCCTGACCCAAAAGAAAGCCTCGGCCAAAAAGACGGAGACGGACAACGAAAAATATGCCTTCCGGTGCTGGATGCTCCGGCTTGGGCTCATTGGAGACGAATTCAAGACATGCCGGCTGCACCTGCTGAAACATCTTACTGGAAACGCCGCCTGGAAAAACGCCGCTTGAAGAAGGTAGCTATAGGTAGGGAACGGGGCCCCGAAGGCCCTGTTTCTCTCTCTTGTATACTTGCATAAATACACAGATTTTGCTTGCTATTATGTGCCTTTAGAGTGATTAATAGACATGCCAAAGGGGACAGCCCCTAAAAGGAAAAAGCACATGAAAGCGAGGAAATCATGATGAGAACAATCATTACTCTGGACGCCAAGAAAATCAGTAAGAAAGCAGCCTGTGAAATGTACGGCGAGGCCGATGTGAACAAAATGATCCGGGAGGCCAAGGAAGCCTTTTTGGAAGACCCGAATGAAGAAAGCACCTGGTGGATGGGAAACGGAATGCTGACCGTCGAGTTCCGGTAAAACAGGGGAAGAACAGGGGCCAATCAAAGGCCCCTATTCCAGAAAAATGCATAAATACACAGAATTTGCTTGCTTTTATCTGCCTTTAGAGTGATATATGTACATGCCAAAAGGCAAAGCACACAACCATAAGGAGGAAAACAAAATGACAAAGATGGACATGATCGAAAGATTCTACGGGCGCAGCGAGGAACTGGAAAAGAAGTTCGATGCAGCAGAAAAGGCCGGGGATGCCCAGACCATGCAGGCCTGCCGGGATGCCTACCAAGAACTGGTGAAGGAAGTCCAGGCAGAAGGGGAAGACTTCGGGAACATGATGCGGCTTTACAGCGACATGAAAAAGCACGGCAACAGCCTCCTGGACCTTTCCGGAGCCTATCGGGAACCGAAAAAGATCCTTCAGGTGTTCCGGGAATTCGGGGTGAAAGAATTCACCTTTTCCTCCACCTGGTCCAGCGCCATCCAGGTTGCCTGGGAATTCACCCAGCTGGGCTGCGGCCTGAAAGGGATGACCGAAATCTACGGATCCGGCCAGAAATTCATGAGCAACGAATACGAAAGAATTCCCGCCTTCCTCTTCAGCCTTTGAGGAGCAGGGAAAATCAAGAGAAGGAGCCCCGTGGGCTCCTTCTCTTCTGCCTAATTTATGAAAAAGATGGGGAACGCCAATGAGGAATTTCAAAAAAATACAAGTTTAAAAGATTTAAGAACCAAAAGTAGAAATTCTCAAAAAGACGGAACCCGGCTAACCATCATTACGATGGAACACCGCGAAAGCAATGGGCCGATATGCGTCTATGATGAACGAGGCGTTATTTTGTCTTGAAAAAATTGGTTACCAGACCATTTTGCAGATATTCATTCTGAATAACCAGTCGAAAAGGTAGGCCATACCTCTTAAATGTGGCGGAACGCCCTCTTGCTTCAGATCAACATAGCCTGTCAGATATTTTCGGACGGATACATTGCTATCCTTATCCCATGTTAAATCCTTGAGTGGGTTGTTGCAGTAGAACATACCATTTATTCCGTATATTCCCATTTGTTTAAGTGTCTTCTTCATCAATATTTTTATGGCAAGTTTGCCAACGGTGTCAAAAACCAAGCAACCATGAGGAAAGGCATCCTTTACTTTTAAGATAATGCGACGAACATCTTCTTCTTTGAAGTACATAAACACTCCGATAGCAAATAGAAAAATTCCACGGGATGCATCAAGACGTTCAATCCAATTATCACTGTTTAAATCGGCGGCAATATTGACTTCTCTATCATTACGCGGAAGGATGCCATTTCGTATGGCAATAACATCATCTCTATCAATATTGTACAACTTCATCTTCCCATTATCTTTAAGGAGTGGTGTTTGATCAAGCCCGCATCCCATATTTACGATAGACGCATCTGGATGGCAAGATAAATATTCCTGCATTTCGCAAAGAATATCTTTGCTACGGAGAATACCTTCCAAGGAGCCAAACTTCCAAGCAAAAGAATATTTCTTTTTATCAAGTATGGAAAAATCATAATCCAGTTGAGAGGTTATTTTATCGACATAAGGGTCTTGGAGGATGTGAGGAAAGAACTCATTGCCTAATTTTCTGGCATAGAGGGGGATAATTAATGTTTCTTGCACCGTATTTTTATTAATATGTATTTTTCCCATACACACTCACATCCTTTTTTTGAGATTAGCTAGTATACCTATATTTTACCGAGGAAAAAGAGCGTTTGTAAATCAGTAATTTATGCAGCTATGCGGACCACAAGTCGTGTATGACTGAATCTAATTGTAAAGGAAGTGGGAAATCAGACATATGCGAAAACTCAAAAAGTACAAGCCCACCAAGTTCAAAGCTAAAACGTCCACCTACAATAAGGATCTGGCAGATTATGCAGTGGCCTTTATCGAGAGCCTGTGTCACACCAAGGGAACTTGGGCGGGCCATCCCTTTGAACTGATCGACTGGCAAGAACAGATCATTCGGGACCTGTTCGGGACGGTAAAACCCAACGGGTACCGACAGTTCAATACGGCCTACATCGAGATCCCTAAGAAGCAAGGAAAAAGTGAGCTGGCGGCTGCGGTGGCGCTCCTGCTTTGCTGCGGGGACGGGGAAGAAGGGGCGGAAGTCTATGGCTGTGCGGCAGACCGGCAGCAGGCTTCCATCGTCTTTGAAGTGGCGGCGGATATGGTCCGGATGTGTCCGGCCCTCAACAAGCGGGTCAAGATCCTGGCCTCCCAGAAACGGATGGTATTCCGGCCCACCAACAGTTTCTATCAGGTCCTTTCGGCAGAAGCCTACTCCAAGCATGGCTTCAATATCCACGGAGTGGTCTTTGATGAGCTCCACACCCAGCCCAACCGGGAACTGTTCGATGTGATGACCAAAGGCTCCGGGGATGCCCGGATGCAGCCTCTGTACTTTCTTATTACCACAGCCGGGACGGATACCCACAGCATCTGCTACGAAGTCCACCAGAAGGCCATGGACATCCTGGAAGGGCGGAAACATGACCCCACATTTTACCCTGTCATCTATGGGGCGGCGGAACAGGATGACTGGACCGACCCGAAAGTGTGGAAGAAGGCCAATCCTTCTCTTGGGATTACCGTGGGAATCGACAAAGTGAAAGCAGCCTGTGAATCGGCCAAAGAGACACCCAGCGAAGAGAATGTTTTCCGTCAGCTTCGGCTAAACCAATGGGTGAAGCAGTCTGTTCGGTGGATGCCTATGGACAAATGGGATGCCTGTGCTTTCCCGGTACGGGAGGAGGATCTGGAAGGGCGGATCTGCTACGGCGGCCTGGACCTTTCCAGCACCACAGACATTACCGCCTTCGTGCTGGTGTTCCCTCCTTTGGACGACCAGGACAAGTACTGCATCCTGCCCTACTTCTGGCTGCCGGAAGAGACCCTGCCCCTGCGGGTAAAGCGGGACCATGTGATGTATGACATCTGGGCCCAACAGGGATTCATCCAAACCACTGAAGGAAATGTCATCCACTACGGGTATATTGAAAAGTTCATCGAGAAACTGGGGGAAAGGTTCAATATCCAGGAAATCGCCTTTGACCGATGGGGTGCCGTACAGATGGTCCAGAACCTGGAAGGGATGGGCTTTACGGTGGTTCCCTTCGGACAGGGATTCAAGGACATGAGCCCTCCTACCAAGGAGCTTATGAAGCTCACGCTGGAGCAGCGAATTGCTCATGGAGGGCATCCAGTCCTTCGATGGATGATGGATAACATCTACATCCGGAGAGATCCTGCCGGAAACATCAAGGCGGACAAGGAAAAGTCCACGGAGAAAATCGACGGGGCCATTGCCACCATCATGGGCCTGGACCGGGCCATCCGGTGTGGGAACAACGCCCACGAAAGTGTCTACGATTCCCGAGGACTGCTTTTTGTATAGAAAGGAATTCCTATGAATCTATTTTCCAAACTCTTCAAATCCAGGGACAAACCCAGGAACAGTCTGCTGGGCGGCGGGCACTGGTTTTTCTTTGGAGGATCTTCTTCCGGGAAGGCCGTCAATGAGCGGTCCGCCATGCAGATGACGGCGGTCTATGCCTGCGTCCGGGTCCTTTCGGAATCCATTGCCGGCTTGCCTCTTCATCTTTTCCGGTACAATCGGGAGGGAAATGGGAAAACCCGGGACTTCGAACATCCCCTTGCTGGACTTCTTCATGATGCTCCTAATCCGGAAATGACCAGTTTTGTGTTCCGGGAAACCCTTATGACCCACCTTCTCCTATGGGGCAATGCCTTCGCCCAGATCATCCGGAATGGCCGGGGGCAGGTGGTAGCCCTGTATCCCCTGATGCCGGACCGGATGGAAGTGTGCCGGGACGGGGATGGGGAGATTTACTATCTATACTCCAAAGCCACCGACGAAAATCCCAAAATTAAAGAATATGGTACGGTCCGGCTCCGGAAGGAGAATGTGATGCACATTCCCGGTCTGGGGTTTGACGGTCTGGTGGGTTATTCTCCCATCGCCATGGCCAAGAACGCCATCGGCATGGCCATCGCCTGCGAGGAGTTCGGGGCGAAGTTTTTCGCCAACGGGGCTTCTCCCAGCGGCGTCCTGGAGCATCCGGGGACCATCAAGGACCCCCAGAGAGTCCGGGAAGCCTGGCAGTCCCAGTTCGGGGGAAGCAGTAACGCTGGTAAGGTGGCCGTCTTGGAAGAAGGCATGAAGTATTCTCCCATCGGAATCTCTCCGGACCAGGCACAGTTCCTGGAGACGAGGAAATTCCAGATTGATGAGATCGCCCGGATCTTCCGGGTGCCGCCTCATATGATCGGGGACCTGGAAAAATCCACCTTCTCCAATATCGAACAGCAGTCCCTGGAATTTGTGAAATACACCCTGGGGCCCTGGGTGGCCCGGTGGGAGCAGGCCATGAGCCAAGCGCTCCTGACACCGGAAGAGAGAACCCGGTATGAAATCCACTTCAATGTGGACGGGCTCCTCCGGGGGGACTACGAAAGCCGGATGAACGGCTATGCCGTAGGCCGCCAGAATGGCTGGCTATCCGCCAACGATATCCGGGAACTGGAGAATATGAACCGGATTCCGGAAGAAGAAGGCGGGGACCTGTACCTGATCAACGGAAATATGACGAAATTAAAGGATGCCGGCCTGTTTGCAGGCTCTGGCAATAAGGAGGAATCCCATGAAACGTAAATTTTGGAATTGGGTGAAAAACGAAGGAGAAGCAACCCGTACTCTGTACCTTACCGGGGAAATCTCCGATGAAACCTGGTTTGGAGACGAAGTGACGCCCAGAATGTTCAAAGACGAACTGATGGCCGGCAGCGGGGACATTACCCTGTGGATCAATTCTCCTGGAGGCGATGTGTTTGCGGCGGCCCAGATCTACAACATGCTGATGGACTATCCAGGACGGGTTACTGTAAAGATTGACGGGCTGGCAGCCTCTGCAGCCAGTGTCATTGCCATGGCCGGGAGCCAGGTAGAAATGTCTCCCGTGGCCATGATGATGATCCACAATCCAATTACGGTGGCCATCGGAGACAGTAAGGAAATGCAGAAAGCCATCGATATGCTGGCGGAAGTGAAAGAAAGCATCGTGAACGCCTATGAAATCAAGACCAGCCTTTCCCGGAACAAGATTTCCAAGCTGATGGATGCGGAAACCTGGTTCAACGCTAAGAAAGCGGTAGAACTGGGATTTGCAGATTCCATTCTCTATACCCAGGAGGATGTGGAGAAAAATCCGGATGTAGGTGCCATGCTGTTCAGTCGGGCAGCAGTGACCAATTCCCTGCTGACTAAGCTGTCTATAAAGAAAACAAAAGAACCTGTAACCAACAAGGTCCCCGCGGACAAACTCATGAAGCGGCTGGGCCTTCTTGTGCATTAAGGAGGAATATCCATGAATCAGATCCTGAAACTGAGAGAAGAACGAGCCAACACCTGGGAAATGGCCAAGGCTTTCCTGGAATCCCACCGGGACAAGGACGGCATGGTCTCTGCGGAAGACAGTGCCGTCTATGACCGGATGGAAGAAAAAGTGGTGGCCCTGGGGAAAGAAATCGAACGGCTGGAGCGCCAGAGGAATATCGATGATGAATTGAACAAGACCATTGATACGGCTCTGAAAGGTAACCCCGGTGCCGGCAACCGGAAAATGGACCCCAAAACCGGCCGGGCTAGTGATGCCTATACCAAAGCCTTCTGGCAAGCCTTCCGGGGTAAAGGCAACATTCAGGAAATCAAAGATACCCTGACCATCGGCTCCGATCCCGAAGGCGGGTACCTGGTCCCGGATGAATACGAACGCACCCTGGTGGCGGCCCTCCAGGAAGAAAACTTCTTCCGCAGCCTGGCCCACACCATCCGCACTTCTTCCGGGGACCATACCATCCCTGTAGTGGCAAGCCACGGGGAAGCGGCCTGGATGGAAGAAGGCAGCGCCTATCCGGAAAGCGATGACACCTTCAGCCAGGTGAACCTGGGAGCCCATAAGCTGGGAACCGCCATCCGGGTGTCCGAAGAACTGATGAACGACAGCGTTTTCGACCTGGAAAGCTACATTACCCAGGAATTTGCTAGACGCATCGGGACCAAGGAAGAAGAAGCCTTCCTGGTGGGCGATGGGAAGCATAAGCCCCTGGGTGTATTCCAGGGAGCAGAGGTAGGGGTGACCGCCGGAAAGACCGCCATCACCTTCGATGACATGATGGACCTGTACCACAGCCTCCGGACTCCCTACCGGAGAAATGCCTCCTGGATCCTCAACGATTCCACGGTGAAGGCCATCCGGAAACTGAAGGACAACAACGGTAACTATATCTGGCAGCCTTCCGTCCAGGTGCGCCAGCCGGACCGGATCCTCAGCCTGCCGTACCGCACCTCCAGCTTTGTGCCGGAACTGGCTGCGGGGAACAAGGTCATTGCCCTGGGGGACTATTCCTATTACTGGATTGCCGACCGTCAGGGCCGTAAGTTCAAGCGGCTCAGCGAACTCTATGCCGCCAACGGACAGATCGGGTTCCTGGCCAGTGAACGGGTGGATGGCCGCCTGATCCTGCCGGAAACCGTAAAAGTACTGCAGGTCCAGGCGGGCTGATCGGTGAATAAAAGGAGGTGATGGGATTGGTGACACTGGAAGAAGTCAAAGCCTATCTAAGGGTAGACGGAAGTGAAGAAGACGAGCTGATTACCCGTCTCATCGCCTCTTCTGAGCGGCTCTGCCTGGATACCCTTCGAAAGGAAGAACCAGAAGAAACAGCGGCCTTCAAAATGGCTGTCCTTTTTTCCGTGTCCTATCTCTACGAGCACAGGGAAGATGCGGATTACCACAATCTGCTTCTCACCCTGCGCTCCCTTTTGTTTGGAGAAAGAAAGGAAGCCTTCTGATGAAAATCGGAAAGATGGACAAACGGATCACCCTTCTTAGACCTATCCCTTCCGAAGATGGATACGGAGGTTTTCATACAGACTACGAAGAAATGGGACAGATCTGGGCCCAGGTGATCCAGACCAACTACGCCGAGCAGGAGGCCCAGGGGACGCCCATGAACCGGGAGCAGCTGCGGCTGAAGATTCGGCCAAGAAAGGATATCCGGAAAGGGTGGCGGCTTCGGCTTTTGGAAGAACTCTATGAAATCGAAACGGTGGACAATACCTACCGGGACAGCACCACGCTGATCGTCCACCGGTATGAACAGGGGGTGTAGGAAGTGCCTTTCTTTACGGTAAAAGTCCCGGAAGGGGAACTGAGCAAGGCCATCCGGCAGATTGCTGCCTGGGACGGGAAAGCCCGCCTCCGGATGGAAGCCGCCCTGAAAAACGGCACAAATGCGGTAGCCCGGGAAGCCCGGCAGCGGGTCCCGGTCCGGTCGGGGAAGCTGAAAAAATCCATTAAGACCCGGTTTTCTACGGTGAAACTGGAAGGTCAGGTATACAGCAACGTGCCCTATGCCCATCTGGTGGAATTTGGCAGCCGGGCCCATACGGTGAAGCCCAGGAAGAAAAAAGCCCTCCGGTTTTTCCGGGGCGGGCCCGTCTTTACCAAACGATCCCGGATCCCGGCCCAGGCGGGGAAGCCCTTCTTCAAGCCGGCTTATGACTATGTGGAACCTCAGCTGATCCGGGATGTAAAGAAAGCGATCCAGGAACCATGAAGAGATTACCCAATAACGCCGTACACAAGGCCCTGGTGGCCTTTCTCAAAAACCATACGGGACTGGCCGTCTATGACTATGTGCCCCAGGAAGCGGTGCTGCCGTTTATTACCCTGGGGACCATGACGGTCCAGGACAAATCCACCAAGACCGAGGACATGACCCATCTTTCGGCCCACATCCACATTTACAGCAGCTACAAGGGCCGGTACGAAATCAACACCCTGGCGGAAAAACTGATCAACCTGTTTGGCATAGAACAACTGGATCTCGCTGCTGAAGAGTTCTATGTCTCCGCCCAGGGGGTGGATTTCTACGAAACCTACCCGGAGGATGAGACCGGCTACAGCGGGGTGATCACCCTGGAAGTCCTCATCCAAAACATCCATAAGGAGGAATAATATGGCAACTACCACTTTTCCCAGCCGGAGCGAAGCCTCTAACACGGCCACTGCCGGCAAGGATTACCTTATTTATCTGAACGCGGGAGAATCCGACACCAATCCCACCTGGCTGCTTCTTGGGGGCCAGAGGAGTGGGGATCTGAGCCGGCAGGCAGATGAAATCGACGCCAGTAGCAAAACATCCAACGGGTGGAAATCCACCATCCCCGGCCTGCGGAACTGGTCCCTGGATCTGGAATCTGTGTATCTGGCCGGAGACAAAGGAGCCAAATTCCTGGAAGCCTCTTTCCTTGCAGGGAAGCAGGTCCACATCAAATTCGAGTACCCGGACAAAAGCTATGTGACCGGCTGGGGCTCCGTAACGGAATGCAGCCTGTCCACTCCACATGATGACGTGGCCACCCTGTCTGGGACTATTTCCGGGGACGGCCCCTTAAGCGATCTGAAAAGTGCGGATGGTACTTCCATCACTGGCGGCTGAGAGGAGGAATAACATTCCATGAAGAAAATCGACTTTGAAGTATTCGGTCCCGGCCAGTATCTGTATTTCGATATCGGCCGGCTGATCCAGGTGGAAAACATCACTGGCAAAAGCGCCGGGGACATTATCCGGAACCAGGAACTGAACCTGGGGATCCTGACGGCCCTTCTTTCCATCGGCCTCCGGCAGCACGGCATCAAGAACCCTCAGTGGTACGCCAACAAGATGCAGGCGCTGATCGACCAGGGACACGAAATGGAAGAATTTGTCCAGCCGGTGGTGAAGGCCATTGCCGGGTCCGGCATCCTGGGGAAAGATGTGTATTATGCTATTTTCCCGGAAGAAGATCCTGGGAAAGAATCGGGGAAAGGGAAAACTAAGCCAAAAAACTGACAGCGGGACAGGAAGAAGTCCCGTCTTTCAATGACTGGCTGCGATGGGCAGAAGAAGTGGCCTATGGGCTGCTGCACCTTCTGCCCGCCCAGTTCTATGCTCTGACTCCCCTGGAACTGGACCGGATGGCCGAGTACCGGTTCAGGGCAGAGGAACGGAAGAAATGGGAGACCGCCTATTGGGTGGCCTGCCTCATGAGCGTCCACACCCGGAAACCGGTACGGACAGAGAAGCTGATGAAACCCTTCCTGCCCAAAAAGACAAGCAGTGAAATCGTAGCAGAACGGGATGCCTTCTTCGAGGAATTCAGACGGAAAGGAGCTGACGGAAATGGCAACCATCGCTGACCTTCTGGTAAAGATCGGGGCGGATACTTCTGACCTCCGGAAAGAACTCAATGCAACCAAACGTCAGATCAAGACCGCCTTTGGGAGCGAGGCTCTGGACGTTTCGAAGAAATCCCTGGCCGTCTTAGGCGGTATCGGGGCCGGCCTGGCTGCCCTGGGAGTGGCATCTGTGAAAGCAGGGGCCAGTCTCCAGAGTACCAAGACTGCTTTCACCAATATGCTGGGGAGCGCGGAAAAAGCACAGGACTTCCTGGGGAAGATGCAGGACTTTGCAGCAAAGACGCCTTTTGAATTCAGTCAGGTGTCTCAGGCGACTCAGAAGTTCATCGCCTTTGGGTTCTCTGCGGAACAAGTGATACCGACCCTTACGGCAGTTGGGGATGCGGCTGCTGGGGTCGGTCTTGGGGCGGAAGGCATCAACCGGATCACCCTGGCCCTGGGCCAGATGGCCGCCAAGTCCAAGGTCCAGGCCGGTGAAATGATGCAGCTGACGGAAACCGGTATCCCGGCCTGGAAAATGCTGGCGGACCAGATTGGGGTTTCCGTACCGGAAGCCATGAGCATGGTGTCCAAAGGGGCCATTGACGCAGCAACCGGGATCACGGCGCTGGTCAGCGGGATGGAACAGAGTTTCGGGGGCATGATGGACCAGCAAAGCCAGACCATCAGCGGCACCTGGTCTACCTTGATGGACGGCTTGGAACAGTCTGCGGCTCAGGTAGGGCTCCAGATTGCAGAAGCCCTGAACTTGACGGGGCTCTTCCAGTCTCTGGGGGATATGCTGACAAACTTTGCGGCAACGGTTCAATCCTCTGGATTAACAGAAGCCCTGCTTACCGCCATTCCTCCGGAATTCCAGGCCGGCATTATTTTGATTGTTTCCATCTTGACCGGCCTTGCCATTCCGGTCATCAGCCTTTTCGTGACCAAAGTGACCCTGATGGCTGCCCCCTTCATTGCGGCAGTTACGGCAGCGGCTCCTTTCATTGCGGTGGCGGCTGCTGTTGCTACGGCCCTCTATGCCATCGTAAAAAGCGGGATGACCGTGGAAGATGTGCTGGGAACCATGGGCATCAAGATGGAAACGGTTACAAGGGCTGTGGATGCCGTCCGGACCATGATGAGTGCGGCGGCCCAGGCAATCATCGCCAATCTCCAAGCTCTGGAACCTGTGTTCACCCTGGTGGCGGCGGTGATGGGGGCTGCCTTCTATGCGGCTCTGCAGGTGATCGGCGGTGTGGTCAATGGGGTGCTGAATTTCATCAGCGTCCTTAGTGAATGCGTCACTTGGATTTTAAATGCCTTCACCTATCTGGTGGAAGGCATCGGGGCCTGCATCGATGAAGTGGGAAGCATCCTGTCGGATATGGCAGGCAGCATCCTTCCCTCCTGGGCGTCCAGCGGCCTTTCCACCATTGCCAATTTCGTCAGCGAAGCCATCAGCTGGCTTTCCAGCCTGATCCAGAAGATCCTGGAAACCAACAATGCCCTGGGGTCCATTGGCGGCGAAAGCAGTGGAGGAGGCGGCGGTGGCGGCAGTGCTCCTGCCAAACGGGAATTCAAGCTGCCGGACTTCAGCAACCTCCGGGGCGGGGGTACGGACATTCCGGCTCCTGCTGGGGGAGGAGGCAGTGGTGGTTCCGGTGGTGGCGGTGGCGGACGGGGCGGAAGCTCCGGTGGTGTCAATCAGCTGGCCACTGCTGCGGCCCAAACCAGCAAGAGCATCGAGGAAGAATGGTTCCGGACCTTCCAGACGAAAAGTGCCCTGGTGGACCGGTGGTACAAGGAAGAAACGGATGAATTGGAGAAATCCAAGGCGGCTAATGAGAACTATGAACGGGACAAGACCCGTCTGGCAGAACTGTATGCCCAGAAGCGGCAGGATGCCCTTTCTGAGGAACAGGCCAAAGCCCGGGAACTGATGAACAAGGCCCGGGACCTGTCCTTTGATGCGGTGACGGCTAAACTCACTCTGTATGGTTCCAAACAGGAACAGGAAGTCATGAAGATGCAGTCCGACATGGAAAAGGCGGTGGCGTCCATTGACGACAAGTACGCCAAACTTTCCCAGGACTTTATTTCTTTGACAGCCAGCGAGAAAGCTGTGTTCCTGAATGCCCTGAAGGAAAAGGGCATCGCCTACGAACAGGCCAGTGCCAATGAAATCGCCTTTGAAAAACAGGCCAACCTGGAAAAGGCAGCAGCCTACAAAAGCTACATGGAAGAGCGGAATGCCTACTTTGCCCAGGGGAAAGACATCCAGGCGGCCCTGGATGAAGCCTACAACCAGAACTCCCTGGCCATGCTGCAGGAAACCCTTACCGCAGAAATGGCTCTTCGGCAGAGCAACATCGATGCGGAAAAGTCCCTGATGGATACCTACCAGGAAGCCTATATGAATGCCCACATGGGAACTCTGGAACTCATTGCGGACATGGCTTCCACCACCTTGAGCGGCCTGGAGACCGCTTTCACGGATATCCTTACCGGGGCCAAGAACGCTAAGGAGGCTTTCCTGGATTTGGGGAAGGCCATGCTGAAAACCATCGCCAGCTATTTCTCCCAGATGCTCTCCGGGATGCTGGTGACGGCTCTCTTCGGGGATAAACTCAACGCGGCCAGTGCCGCCAAGACGGCCGCCCAGGGAACGGCAGCCGCCGGAGCTCTGGCTCCCGCGGCCTGGCTGAAACTGGTCATCGACCCGTCTGCAGGGCCTGTGGCTACGGGCCTTTTGGCCGGAGGGACTTCTGCAGCAGTGGGCATCGGGATGGCGGCAGCTGCTACCAACAGTGCAGCAGGGACAGCCGGTGCAGGAAACAAGACACCCCATTATGCCAAAGGCGGATATTTCACAAGACCCCTTGTTGGCGTTCTGGGGGATGCCGGGGATGAAGTGGCCCTGCCTCTGAACCGGGCCGTGTTCGACAGCATTGCTGAAGGCATTACGAATTCCAGTGAATCTACGGATAACCGGGAAGTTGCAACAACCTTCAACAACTACGGGGACATCAACAACGCTGCGGATCTGGATGATCTGATGGATGGGTTTACCGATGCTGTCCTGGCTGGATTGAGAGGTGCGTAACATGCAATTCCCGGAACGGAAAGAAAATGAACAGAATTTCACCATCACCAAAGATGGGGTGGAATACAAGCTCCCGGTCCACTGGAGTCTGATGGACAGCGGCAGCTACACCTTCCGGAATAAGCTCCAGTCCCGGGCCTTTGCCCATGGCAGTGATGCCGTAGGGGATGGGAAGATTGACGGCCGGACCCTCCAGGTGGAGTTTTCCATGGATGGCACTACGGAAGAAGACCATGATGAAGTGCTGAACGAAGCCTATACCTTCTTTGGCCAGACGGACTATTCCCTGATGGCAGGCCGGCCGGATCGGGTTTACCACGTGGCCTGCCTGTCGAAAATCAAGCACAAGTTCGAGAACGGGTTCAAGCAGAGAAGAAGCAACATCACCGTGTCTCTTCTCCTGGCCGACCCTTTCCGGTATGAAGCCCAGGAATCCCGGGTGGTGTTCACCTTTCCCCAGGCTACGGTGCAGGCGGAAATGGTCCTCCACAACCTGGGGAGCGTGGATACGCCGCTTACCTTTCGCTTTATCCCCCTGGACCGGATGACAAATCTCACCGTCTGGCACCAGGAGGCCAAAGAAAAATTCACCCTCACCGATGCCCTTCTGGTGGCCCCCAAGACTTCCATCGTAAATGGCAGGGAAGGAACTGTCTGGCGAGATAAGGACAACAGCATCAACGCCTTTACCGGGACATTCCTCCACGCCAAGCCGGGAGCCAATCTGTTTCTCTACACAGGGGGAGCCGGGACAGTGGAAATCACGTATACCAACAGGTGGTTTGTATGACGAATTTCATTTTTGGACGGGGCCTCTTCGGCCGGTGGATCTTTGCTGGACCTACTGGTGAAGGAGAAGGCAGCAGCGATCGAGGCAAGGTCCATGAGTACTATCCCGGCCAGTTCGTGGTCTACGCGTACAAAAAGGACGGGACACGGACAGCGATTTTCGGAGGGGGAAGCGAGGCCAATGCCCTGAACGAAGTGACCTTTGAAATCACCAGCACCGGCTGCGGCCAGTGCCAGCTGACCTTTTACCGGCAGCCCGACAATGCTCAGCTGGACTACATGCAGCGCATCGACATCCACCTGTATGGAGACCGGAAGCCCTGGTACAGCGGATACATTATCAGCCGGCCCATTGAGGGGACAACGGACACCAAGTTCGTATACAAAGGCTACGGCTTCTACAACCGTCTGGAGAATGTGATGCTCTGGAAGACCTATGAGAACACAGATGTGGGAGACATCGTCCGGGACATCGCCAGGCAGGTGGAGCGGCAGACCCTCCAGGTGGTCTACAACGACAGCAAAATCCAGAGCGTGGGGTACAGTCCTACGAAACTGGTCTTTGACGGGGTGACGGTGAAAGAAGCCCTGAATACCTTGGCCGACTTTGCGGTGGACTACGTGTACGGGGTGGACGAATACCGGTGCCTGTATTTTCGCCGTAGAGAGACTTCTGTCAACGAACAAGCCCGGCTGACCGTGGGAAAACACATCACCTCCTATACCCCTTCCTGGGATGTGTCCAAACTGGTGAACTGGGCCCGGATCAAGGGCGGCAGTGTGGACGACCAAGGAGAACAGTGGCTCTGCATTGTGGAAGACAAGGACAGCCAGAACCGCTACGGGGTCCACCAGGCGGTCTGGAACCTGCCGGAAGCCTATGATGCAGCCGATGCCCAAAGGTGGGGAGAAAACCAGATCAGCCAGTACAAGGCCCCGGTGAAATCCGCCAAAATCAGCGGCGTCCGGCTGGAATACCCTTACCCGGATGGAACTTTCAACGTCCGCCACATGTCCACGGAGGGCCTTGCGGAAATCCGGAGACTGGACGGGAACGCGGATACGTATCCCATCAAGAAAATCAAGTATACTCTGTCCGGGGAATACGGCATCAAGACAGAGATGGAGCTGGGCGAGCCTCAGTTTTCCGTGGACCGGTACCTGTCGGACATCGAACGCCGGTCCAAGGATATCGAGCAGTCCCAGTCTTCGGCCCTGAAACAATGGAAAGGAGGAAGCTGATGGCCATTCATGATTATCGGTTCGATCCCTTTGAGAATACCTTTAACATCAAAAAAATCTATGACGAAACCCACGTGATCCCCAGCAACAGCCCGTACACCATCCGGCTGACGGAAGTGCCCCAGAAGACTTCTCCCACTACCCTGCAGGTGAAGTTCCAGAACGGGGCGCTCCTTACGGAAGTATCGGAAGAACCGGCCCAGGGGCAGTACTGGCCGGATTACCTCACTACAGAGCATGGCATCGAAGGCTGGAACACCGGGACTCTGAAGTTTTCGGCAGCTGACGCGGGAAAAACCGTCCTTGTCACCTATAACGGGATGGGGACCCTGACGGATGACCGGCTCATCGACCAGGTGGAGATCGCCGTCACATCCAGCACCCAGCCGGAGAGGGAGGCCGTAGTGTCCGGGGTCAATTCCTGGGACAACACCATCACCTCCGGTCCAGAACGGCACGCTTTTGAAACTGCTCGGGGACGGATTAAGACTCACCGGGGGATTCCGGCCGGAACCTACTCCCTGCGGCGAATCCTGCAGGAACTGGTGAACCGGTCCCATACCCAGGAATATACCCGGGAAATCATCTATTCCAACTGCAACTGCGACTGTACCGATGATTCGGGAGGAGGATAAGATGCTGGTCATTGACGAAAATAAGAACATCCAGGTGTCCCAGTACGATACCTTTTCCATCCGGTTTCGCTTCACCAACTACAAGCTGACTCATGCAGACAAGGTGGTCTTTGCCATCAAGAAAACCACCAATTCTTCCGAAGTGGTCTATTCGGATAATTTCTACAATCCGGACAACAATTTTGTAGATGTAGTGGTGCCCAAAGGAGCGTTGGATTCTCTGGAACCTGGGGCATACATTTACGATCTGGCCATTATCAACAGCGAAACGGAACGGATCCTCACCTGCTTCTTTACCAAGTCTTTCATCATCAAGGGGGTGGCTCACAATGTCTGATGCGGCCAATGTGGAAGTGACCCTAACGGTCCAGAACAACACGGAAGTGGAACTGGGAGATGTGACTGACGGGTACGCCGCCGATCAGGCACGGGCCTACCGGGACAAGGCCGGGGAATATGCGGCGGATGCCTTAAACAGCAAGAACATGGCAGAAGCCTGGGCGGAAAGCGACAGTGCCCCGGCCGGCACCGGGACCCGCTCCAGTAAGACCTGGAGTGAGGTATCCCAGGAGTGGGCGGAAAGCACCACCAATCCGGATGGCGTCACCGGAGCCCGTTCCGCCAAGACCTGGTCTGAAACGGCCCGAGCCTGGGCAGAAAGTGAGGGGGAACCGGACGGAGTTTCCGGAGCCAAGTCTGCCAAGAGCTGGGCCACGGTTTCTTCCCAAAAAGCGACAGAAGCCGCAGCCAGTGCCGAAGCGGCAGATACCAGTGCTAAGGCTTCTAGTGGCAGTGCGGCTGAAGCGAAGACCTCTCAACAGGAAGCGGCAACCCAGGCTACCCTGGCGAAACAAAGTGCCGACAGTGCGGCAGAAAAACTGGCCCAGATGCAGATCGACCTGAAAGTGAAAGCGAATGTGGACAGCCCCATTCTTACGGGAACCCCAGCAGTTCCTACTCCGGCAGAAGATGCGCAAAGTACACAGATTGTCAATGTGGCCTATGTAAAAGAGAAGATTGCCGAACTGGTGAGTGGCTCGGAGGCTTCTCTCGATACCCTGAAAGAACTGGCGGATGCCTTGGGGAATGACCCGAATTTTGCCACCACCATCATGGCAGCCATCGGGAAAAAGCTGGATGCCACAGCAACCGCCCAGGCAGCTGTGGCCGATGGGAAGGGCAACAACATTGCAGAAACCTATGCCACAAAGGCAGAACTCACCGGGGAGACAGGAACCCTTGCTGCAGTGGCGAAAAGCGGCAGCTACACGGATCTCCTGGACAGACCGGTGATTCCAGATAAAACCAGTCAGCTGACCAACGACAGCCGGTTTGTAGCCACGGATGCCAACGGGAATGTGACTCTCACCGGGGCGCTCACCGCAACGAAAGTCTACAACGCGGTCTATAACGACTACGCTGAATTCTTTCCCCGAGGCGGGGACACCCAGCGGGGAGACATCATTGCCCTGGACGAAACTTCGAATAAAGAGCAATACAGCAAGGCAACTTTCAGCAGCCGGTGTGTGGTGGGGGTCCACACAGAGGATTTTGCCTCCATCATTGGTGGCCGTACCCTTTCTCCGGGAGATGACATCCTGAAGACGAACCTGCCCGCCTATATCCCGGTAGCCCTGGCCGGCCGTGTCCCGGTCCGGATGTATGGGAAAGCCAGGAAGGGCGGCTGGGTCATTCCTTCGGAGATGCCGGGTGTGGGCCGGATGGCCCTGGAAGGGGAAAGCATCACCCAGGCGGTGGGACAGATCGTGAAGGACGATACCGCAGAAAATGTGCGGCTGGTCAAGATCCTGGTAAGGAGTGGAAGATGAAATATTTAAGAAGAAACATCAACACGGTATTCCTCATGCTGGGGAATTCCTGCAATATGAACTGTGCCTACTGCCTCCAGCATCCACTGGTGCATAAACCGTTGAGCCGGGAAGTGAATCCGGAAATCTACGACTTCCTGGGAGAAGTGGCCCAAGAGAATAACCGGACTCTCCACCTGCAGTTCTACGGCGGGGAGCCTCTTTTGTACTTTAGAACCATCCGAGAAGTGGTGGAAGAAATCAAAAGAAGAAAAATTCCCATGACCTTTGGCATCATCACCAATGGCCGGGCACTAACGGACGAAATGGTCCGCTTTTTTCATGCCCATCACTTCTCCGTGACCATCTCTTGGGATGGGCCTCACGTCTTGAAGACAAGAGGCTATGATGTGTTTTCCGTACCGGAAACCCGGGAGCGGATCCTGGCCCTGGAGCATCTCTGCCTGTCCGGGGTGCTTTCTGCCAGGGCCTATCCCCAGGAAATCCTCCAGGCATTCCAGCAGATTTCCGAAGAGTACAGTGCCATCCATGGCTACCAGATTGCGGTGAACCTGGACGAAATCATGGATACGGGGCTGCCCCAAAAGGATCTACTGGAAATCAACTACGGCCGGGTGGAGCGGGAGATGGAAGAGCTGACCCTCCAGTTCCTGGAAGGCTTCGGGAAACGGGTCCCGCCGGAGCGGTACACGAAAGAAGCCTATATCCGGCAGCTGTTCCACTCTTTGAAAGACTTCTACCTTACGGGGAAAGGGAAATGGGACCGGTATACGGCGGCCTGCGGGAACGGGCTCACGGTGCTGAACCTGGACCTTGAGGGGAACCTGTATCCCTGCCACAACACCTCCCGGAAGGTAGGTTCCATCCATGACGGGTACTTCACTTACCTGCAGCACATCCTGGCGGGGGATCATACCCACGAACATAGGAAAGAGTGCCTTTCCTGCACGGCCCTTGCTTTCTGCCAGGGAGGCTGCAAGCTGGTAGGGGATAAGGCCCGGAAGGAGTCCTACTGCAGGCTGAAGCGAGCGGTGTTCACTCCGGTCCTTATGACCATCCAGCAGTACGGGCAGAAGATTTTGGAGAAAGATCATGGCAAAGAACGGTACCATCAATAAAACTACCTTTACAGATTCTGCTGCTGTGACCGGCACCAGCGAACTGAAGGTGAAAGCCATCCATGTGACGGAACTGCAGACGGCCCTGGAACAGCTCAATACCTACGCGGCTAATGTGGACAACTGCGGGAACTGCGTGTACTGCCAGACTTGCCAAGGATGCCAAACCTGCCAGAAATGCCAAAGCAGCAGCTGCCAGTCCACCTCCTGCCAATCCTGCCAGAGCATCTCCCAGTGCAGCCAGAGAGACTGTACCTGTCAGACCCGGGGCCAGTGCGACTGTAACTGCAACTGCAGCGGAAGCAGCGACTGCAATTGTTCGGACGACTCCTAAGGTGGTGAGAACATGGCGGAACAAGGAGAAAGCGTTTTAAAGAAACATCTGACGGATGTGCAGACGGGCCTTGAGACTTTATCTACCAACAAGAAGGTCACCATCGATCTATCTTCCCTTGATTATGCCCGGGTGAAGAAGGTCAACATTAAGGTATTGGATGCGGCCATCAACAAGCTGGAAGAAAGTTTTTCCGGGAACTGCTGCCAGGCCAACTGCTGTCAGACCTGCCAGAGTTGCCAGGGCTGCCAGGGGTGCCAAACCTGTCAGGGATGCCAGTCTTGCCAAAACTGCCAGGGGTGCCAGACCTGTCAGAAGTGCCAATATTACATGACGTTCAACTGCAACTGTAACTGCAGTGACGATAGCTAAGGAGGAACGGAAAAGATGATCATTGCCAAAGGAAACGTGCACACAGCAGAAGGACCGGTTCCCGTAGAGAAACTGGAAACGGGGATGCTGGTGGTGGACCGAGGGCATCGGGCCAGGAAGCTCCTCAAAGTGGAACAGGTCCAGCTCCATCAGACCCTCCACTTTGAAAAGAACCCGGAGCTGGTCCTGGCCGGGAACAGTGTCCTTTTCACCCTTACCGGGCTGCGGAGCGCCATTACCCTAAAGAATGTGCGGAAGGCCATGAATGGGCGGATCCAGATGCTCTTCCAGACGTCCCGGGTCCAGGATGATGTGATGAAAGTGAAGAAGGAAGAAGTGACTGGCTACCGGCTGACCATCGAAGGGGGCCGGGACGTGCTGGTGAACGGATATGATGTGGCGGACCGGGAGGTGGAATGATGCTGAAGATTTATTACAACGAAGAATCCAACGCGGATCATGTGGTCCATTTAACCTTGAGCGGGGACTTCTGCAAAGTAGAGTGCAGCAGTGCCGTTGATGGCCGGGCCGGATCTGACGTCATCGAGAATCTGCGACCTTACAGCTCCTATGCCCTGACGGAAAGCAACGGGACGGTGAAGATCTTCCGGCAGCCCATGCAGTCCGATTACCGCTTCCTGGACCTGAACCGGCTGGGTGTATCCATCCGTGTGGACTTTGCCATCCTGACCCAGCTGTACGGGAATCACACCATCCTCAGCGTGGACACGGGCATCCTGGCAGATAGCGAGCGGGACATTGTGGTCCGGCTCTTTAGCGGGAGAAAGGAAAATTTCACCATTGAATCCGACCAGGAATATGAGCTGCTGCCTTTTAGCACCAGCGACCTGATTCTGGGAGACCATCCCAGAATGAAACTGTGGGACAGCTACAGCCTTTCTGCTGGTGGCCGGGAGCTGATGGCCAACCGGAAAGGATATCTCATTGATGGGGATCCGGAGGAACCGTTTGTCCCCGAAGAAGGTAAAGAGTACATCGACTTCACCATCCAGAAATACAAAGGGGACTTTTCCACCAAAGAAAAGCTCACCCGGGATATCGATGACGAGGAAGTCTTCGTGGATTCTTCCGCAGGTCTTGTGAACAACCGGCGGATCAAACTGGATCACGGGACGGGTAGTTTCCGGCTGTATCCCTTTGGGGTGGAAGGACCGGTGAAGATTAAGCTGGGCCGGAAATGGTATGAGGTATGGAACGACTATTTTGTCTTTATCGGAAAGGGGGAGAAGAATGGCTGAACCGCGGAAACTGACCATCTACCTGGGGAGCCAGTGCAATCTCCACTGTCTCTACTGTCACCGGGAAGCCTCCAGTGATGAACAAGGCATCTCCGATGAATTCCTGGAAGAACTAAAACGCAATCCTCCCGGGGCCATCAAGTTTATGGGCGGGGAGCCGCTGCTCTATATGGAGGAAATCCGGAAGGTGGTTCGTGCGGTGTCCGAGGCCAAGTTTTCCCTCAGCACCAACGGCATCGGCATCGGAAAGCACCTGGATTATTTCCGGCAGCACGGCTTCCAGATCTGCATCAGCTATGACGGGGCGGAGAAAGACCTGCGGGGCTATGACCCTTTTACAGACCTTCTGGATTATCCGAATGTGGCCGTATCCACTACCCTGTACCATGGCAACACAGACCTGGGGGCCATCATGGAGCGGTTCCGGGAGAAGGAGAAAGTCGTCGGACGGTCCCTTTCCTTTTTCCCGCATCTCCTTCATGTGACCAACGAAGCCAACAGGAAATACGCCTTGACGGAAGAGGAATATGACTCCCTCCTGGAACAGTACAAAAAGTACGTGGGGCTGTACTTGTCCCGGTTCCGGAGATTCGGCATCCGGGACAAGCGGTATGAAGGACTCTACCAGACTCTGGAACGGCGGAGGAAAGCACACTACACCTATGGGGAAACCTACTGCAGCAATCGGAAGCTGCGAAAGGTGGATGCCAAGGGGCAGTCCTATCCCTGTCTGTATATCCGGAAAGAGAAGCTGGGGACGGACTGGCTGAGGGAGCAGCAGAATCTGATTCACCGGGTGAATCCCCACTGTAAGACTTGTTCCGTCTACGACATGTGCGGCGGGGCCTGCATCGTGAGCAAGGAGCATGAACTGGAGTGCCGATTTTACAAGGCTCTCTACACCTGGTTCAAAAGGGAAGTGAGTCGGCCATGAATTCTCTCTTTATCTTCCCAGAAGCCATCCAGACGAAAGATACCATTGCCCTGGACCTGGATGGGAACCGGATGACTTTCTCTTGTAATAACGAATGTGTGTTCATAAATCTTGAGACTCTACGTTCCGGGTCCTCTACGGTGATCCTGAAGAACCCCATTGCCGGAACCGTCTATCCCTTGTTCAATTTCCGGGAAATCCTCCAGGTGATGGATCTGGGTCCCCAGGAGATGCTCCGGACCTTGCGGATTAACGCCTATGTGCAAATCGACAAGTCCGGGAAGAATACGTTCATCAAGGTGTTCCTGCCCAAGGGGCAGAAGGAACTCAACAGCCGCACCCATGATTTTTCCCGCTTTCCCCATGTGCCCTTGGCTGACCTCCATAAGCTGGACCGGGATTTCAGTTGGACGGTCAGGAAGGTGAAGGCCCAGATCCATTATGGCCGGATCGAGGGGTCCCTGGTGCTGGAGCGCTCCGGGTTCTGGAAGGAGCCGGTGTATGTGAGCCATGCCGGCCAGACAAAGGAGCTGACGGAAGGGGAGAACGATTTCTCCTTTTCCTGGAGCCCTACGGAAGACGTGTACTGCGGACCGAAATGCGGACGGTACAAAGGCCGGGCTCTTCATGTGACGCCTGGCCGTTAAGCAAAGAAAGGAGGGGGTGCGCCATGAATTTCATCAGCTACACCTTTGTGAACGCAGTGATCAGTGCCCTGGCCGTATTCGGGTGCTGGCTGATCCTGCGTCCCCAGAAGATCGAGAACCTGGCGCTCCACAAGAGCATCGATAACAATACCAAGGCCCTGGAAGATCTGACTGGACTCATCAACGAAATGCGGGTGGCCCAGGCCGGCATCGAGACCAACATCGACAACCTGTGGCACCGGTACAAAGACCTGAAGGGGGAAGTCGATAAGCTCCATGAGCACAACCGAAATCTGGGGAGTCCGCCATGTTTGAAAAAGTAAGGGGCTGGCTCAATAAGGGTCTTGGAGCTGTGAAGAAGCGGCTCAATCAGTTCCAGCAGCCCATTAAATGGATCGTCATCGGGTATATGGTGACGGTCTTTCTTTTTGTGGTTTCCTATTATGGCTTCTGGGTCTATCTGGCAGTGACGGGGAAAATCCAGCTTCCGGACCTTCTGGCTATGATACGGGAACTGGTAGGGCCTGCCATGGTGGGGTTCATCACCTTCATTGCAGGTTGCTTTGTGGATCTTGACGGGAACGGGATCCCAAATCATTTTGAAAAGGAGAAGGATAAACCATGAAGATTTACATCAATCCGGGCCATATGCCCGGTGTGGACAGCGGGGCTGTCAACGAAGAACACGGGGTCACTGAAGCGGGTATCGTAAAGGAAATCGGAGCCGGAGTTCAGCAGTACCTGAACCGGGTGGGCTATGACTGCATGCTGGTCCAGTCCGACAACCTCTGCGGGGAATCCCCCAACTATACCAACATCTGTGCCAGCGCCAACGACTGGAAGGCAGACCTCTTTATCTCCATCCATTGCAATGCGGCAGCCGCAGAAGAAGCTCAAGGGACGGAAACCCTGGTGTACAGCGAGGACAGTGAGGAAGCCTATGGCCTGGCCGAATGCATCCAGAACCAGATCGTCCAGAGCCTGGGGACCCTGGACCGAGGTGTGAAGGAACGTCCCGGTCTGGCCGTGCTTCGGGAAACGGATATGCCGGCCGTCCTTGTGGAGACCGCTTTCATCACCAACGAGGACGATGTGCAGCTTCTGATGAATCGGAAGGACGAATTTGCCCGTGCCATCGCCCGCGGGGTGACGGATTATGTTGCCAGGAAAGGTTGAGACACTATGAACCCGTGGAAAATGAACGATGATTTCCTTTTGGGCTTCCTCCTGGGCATACTGGCTGGCATTCTTTTCTTTACTTTACTCCTCTAAAGAAAATGACTTGCCAGATTGACCCAGGAGCCGTCTTTTAGAAGGGATGGCAGCCCATGGAGTCCTGAAAAAGAAAAATCCCGCCAGAGTAAGGATATGACGGGATACCGGCCTTTCGGCAATTTTGATGGAAAGAGGGTGGGGATGATTGAGAAAAAACGTATGGCTCTTGCTGCTATGCTTGCTCTTCTGCTGTCCGCAGGTGTCCTTGGCTTCTTCGTATACCATCACGGAAGAGGAACTAACCCGGCTGGAGGAGAATATCAGCGAACTGCAGAGAATCAACAACGGATTACAGAAGGAATCCAGTCTGCAGAAGAAACGAATGCAGGAATTGGAGACGCAATTGACCGAAGCACGGACCGAATTGCAGAAAGCCAGGGAACTGTCCAATCAGCAAGGGAGTCGATTGACCGAACTGAAGACGACCTCGATACGGCAGGAAGAATCCTTGAGGATTGCCAACGAATCCTTAGCCGCGTACGAGAAAGAAAACAATAGAATACAGAAACGCCTGAAGGTACAACGGAACCTGGCTTATGGGATTGGAACGGTTCTACTGGTGGCTTTAGTGCGGCAATAAAGAAAGGGGCTTGAAAATGATTTCTCATTTTTCACAGCCCCTTCTTTGTTTTAAAGTGTTGTTTTTTCACTTTCACATGGGACCAACAGTCCCATGCCTTTTAGCCCTTCTTTCAAGGCATTCATATCCTCCTTATTTCTTGTTTCGACACTGAGAGTGTGTTTTCCCTGTGTCAGGGCTGTGATTAGGAGCCCTTTTTCCTTCCGGAGTCGGTCCATATACTGACGCACATCCCTACGACTATACAGGTCCATGGCTATCCGAATTATCCCATATACAGCATGGGACAGAGTCATCCCATGGATAATTCCTCCGTTGTCTACTACTACATTCAGTTCATCTTCCAGCTCTGCTGCATCCATGTTCTGGCTCTGGCAGTTCAGATCTTGCCAAAATTCCTTCCCTTTTTCTGGGTCTTCCAACTTATAGCCTCGCGCTGTCGAAAGAATTTTTTTACCTCCGCTCCGGAGAATGGCCACGTCTCCCACAATGATCTGCCTAGTAACATTCAAGACTTTGGAAAGATATGTCCCGCTTAAGGGTTCCTCTCCTTGTTCCAGCATTTTATACAATTGTGATCTTCTTTCCCGGTTGTCCATGATTTTCCATTTACCTGCTTTCTCCATAAAGAATCTATTTCGTTAAAGATTCCTGCAGTACTGACGATGTTTATAACCTAAAAGAACATGTGGCATTACTAGAGAACTTTTTTGATTATAGCACAAACTTTCATATAAATTGTGAACAATTTATATTTTTTATCTCATTAATATGTAAATACCTGTGACCAGCATGCAACTATCATATGTAATATGTTATTAACAAATTGTTATTCAACTAAATAGACATTAACATATATTAATATTCACGAAAATTCGCTTTATTGATCTTCTATATTACCCAAAGAGCATTTAGCTAAACAGATGTTGCAATATTACTTAAATTTGAAATCGACTTCTATTACAGTACTTATACTATAATTTCGGCTTTTTTGAGGGTATATATTTTTAATAGCGCAATGAGCTTACTACGGTGAGAAGAGAAATGCAGACCTTTTTTCTACATGATTTCACATGACAACAAAACATAACTCTGACACTACATTTGACATAGGCGGAACAAAATATGGCAGTCGACGAAAAATTTTCTAAAGAAGAGTTAAAAACTAGAAGGGGCATACAACAATTTTTTTTTGAACGACTTAAAGATGAAATTTACTAAAACTCTTTACGGCGCGTTATAGTTCCAGTGGTTATATATCGAATCTATAAAATAAATCAATGGAAATATAGAAATCTGCAGCAAATCGGATCAATTTTACTCTGAATAAAAATAAGAGGAAACCTCATAAAGGACAAGCCGATCACTGAGATTTACGGACTTTCTATCTTGCGATACTCCATTGCACCATTAACATATTTACAAATGAATGACTTTACGTCTTTCATTAAAGCTGCCAAAATTATGACTTTCCAAATCACTTTTCAAATTGCTCTATCCCCCTCGCAATTGCCTCGGCAATCTTATCTAGAAAACTATCCGACAAAAGCAACTGTTCTTCCCGAGCATTGGTCATAAAAAGACACTCTACAAGGGCACTGGGCATGGTGGACTTCCGATTGACATACAGCCCGGAATCGTAGATGCCCCGGTCCGGTACATTGGCCGTTGTCATCAGCTCCTTCTGGAGGATGGCAGCAAAACGTTTGTCATAGGGAGTCTTGGGGGTATAATACGTGGAATATCCGCCCACACTTCGGTCCGTACTTGCATTGCAGTGGATGCTGAGGAACAGGTCGGAACCGGATTTTTCGGCCACATCCACACGGGCCTGGAGCTCTTGCTGGTCCGTTGCAGTTGGCCCATAGACGTCACGATCACTGAGCCGCGTCAAATAGACTGTAGCGCCCTTTTGCGTAAGAATCTTCTTTACACGAAAGGCAAGGGGCAGTGTAACTTCCTTTTCTTTGAGCCCGGTTTCAAGCCCATGGGTACCAGGATCTGTACCGCCATGCCCCGGATCAAGGGTGATCCGTTTGCCTTTAAGACCGCCACCTACCCGGTATCCACGCGTAAATACCGGCGCCACATCAATGACTATGCGATTCGGCCGCTTGGTTGTCGTATCTGCTTTTAAAGAAAAGATTTTAAAGTCAGCCAGGGTTGGTTTTTCATCTGTATGTATATGAATTAGCGTTCCGTTGGTAGTTTTTTGGAAACGGACCGTTTTCACATGGGTGGATTCACGGGGATGGTAGACAGGCGCAATCGAAGCAGCCAGTGTACCGTTAACAAAAACATGGGCTTCTCCTTCTAAAATCTTCATTTCGTAAGGAAGCGGTTGATTTGACTCAATGACAACCCGCAACTGCCCTGCCTGATTGACACCGTACGAAACATCCGTGATATGCCCCGAAGCTTCCGCACGCCCCCAGCAGCAAAACAACATACACAATACAGCAATCCATTTTTTCAATATTTTTCAGCCCCCTGATTTGCAAATAGTTTGCATTTGCATTTAATTATAGTTAGAAAAACCAAACTTGTCAATAAAAAAGCCAGGTTGCTGCTTTAATATTAAAAACTAGAAATACCCATCACGGATTGTATTTTTCAGACAGATACTTAATAGAAATTACAGTATATACTTTTTTCACCAAATAAGATGCCATCATTGCTTGTTGTATAATCATTCTAGTAAAATAGAAAAATGCAACTATTTAGACAGAAAAAATAGAGAATTGTGAGACTAGAGTAGACTGGAAAATGAAAGAACATAATGATCCAGTTTACTATATCAAACTTTTATCACGGCTTAGAAAAATGATAATGCCAAGTGATGGTTGAACTAAAAATGTTGAAAAACAGGATGCTCTTAACGGGCATTTTTTTTGCAACCGAAAGTACTTAATAGCACCCTTTTTGTCCTGTTATTCCTGAAAAACAAATTTTCAGGAGGTATTCGTTATGAAGGGCGAACAGAAGAGACAGATCATTGCCCTGCGCCGTGATGGGGCAGGGTATGGCAGCATAGCCTGCCAATTGGGCCTTTCCATCAACACCGTGAAATCTTTCTGCCGGCGAAAAGGACTTGCCGCACCGCCGACAGAGTCCGTTTGTGAGCAGTGCGGCAGCTCCATTGAACAGGCCACTGGTCGGAAACGGAAGCGGTTCTGCTCCGATGCATGCCGGAACAAGTGGTGGAACTGCCATCTGGAACTGGTGAAGCAGAAAGCAGTCTACACCTTTACTTGTCCGACCTGCGGGAAAGAGTTTACCGTCTACGGAAACAATCACCGGAAGTTTTGTTCCCATGCCTGCTACATTGCCTACCGGTTCAGAGGTGTGCGCCATGGATAAAAAGACCTTTCAAAACGAAGCCACCTTCCAAATGACTCTGCATCTGGCCCGAAAGATGCTGTCCCAAAAGCTCATCACCGAGAAGGAGTACCGGGACTTTGAGAAGGATATGATCCGCCGCTGTCAGCCTTTTTCCGGGGACTTATTTACTTGCTAATTGTATCAAACAGAGTGATATATGGTGTCGGAAGGAGCTGATGCTATGCGGACTATCCGTAAAATCGAACAAAGCATACCCAATCTAAGACAGCGCAAGAAGGTGGCCGCCTATGCCCGGGTATCCGTGGAATCGGAGCGGATGCACCATTCCCTTTCGGCCCAGGTTAGCTATTACAGCAGACTGATCCAGAAAAACCCAGAATGGGAATATGCAGGGGTCTATGCCGACTATGGGATTTCGGGCACCGGGATAAAGAAGCGGCAGGAGTTCCAGCGGATGCTGGAAGATGTCGAAAAAGGAAGAATAGATATAATTCTGACAAAATCTATTCAACGATTTTCTCGCAACACAGTGGACTTGTTAAATACTGTACGTCATCTAAAAGAGATCGGGGTAGATGTATGGTTTGAAAAAGAAAATATCCATACAATGAGCGGCGAAGGAGAATTAATGTTGACTATTCTCGCCTCTTTTGCTCAGGAAGAAAGCCGTTCTATTAGCGATAATATCAAGTGGCGATTTCACAAAAAATTTGAGCAAGGCATTCCTCATGCAAAGTTTTTGGTTTACGGATATCGGTGGGAACACAATACCTTAGTAATTCAACCAGAAGAAGCCAAGATTATCAGAAAAATTTTTGATGACTATCTAAGCGGAAAAACTAGAAAGGAACTTATACGTGATTTAGAGAAAAATGGGATACGCACTAGATATGGTCATTTTTTTAGAGATTCGAGTATAAGACAAATTCTTACGAATCGGATTTATACGGGCATCCTTGAGATCCAAAAAACTTTTGTAACAGATCCAATCACAAAACATCAAGTTGCTAATAATGGAGAAAAAAGTAAATACATAGTAGAACGCCATCATAAGGCAATTATTACGGCTGCCACATTTGAGAAGGCTCAGCAAGAACTGAAACGACGCAAGGAGATGGGAAAACGCCAGGGTGGTTATGCTAGGGAGTTTTTGAACACTTCTTGCTTCACAGGGATAATAAAATGTGGAATATGCGGGAAAAGCTATACACATGTAAAGCGTAAATATAAAGGCGAATGCCATGAATACTGGACTTGCGAATCGCATAAAGGCAAAGGTACCAATTGTGGTGCTTATGGTTCTGTTCCCCAACCCGTTTTGGAAGAGATATGTGCGACTATTCTTGGTACAGACAGTTTTAATAAAAATACATTTTTTCAGCAAGTAAAAAAGATTGTTGTTCCCGCTTATAAGGTATTGGTTTTCCACTTGAAAGATGGACGCATTATAGAAAAGCAATGGAATTCGACGGCTCGAAAAGAGTGTTGGACAGATGAACTGAAAGAGAAACAACGACAGTGGATGAAGAAATACCATCAAAATGATGCTTCTAAACGATATACAGCTTTTTCAGAACGTATTTGTTGCCCAATTTGTGGTGTAACTTTTACTCGCTGCTTGGAGAAACGAAAAAGAGAAAAAGTTGCTTATTGGCGATGCAAGGGGAAACGGAAATGTAGTCACGTCACTGGAATTAAAGAAGAGACTTTGAAAATCATTGCCGCTAGTGTACTACAGATGGTTTCTTTTGACGGAGAAATATTTCAAAAAAAGGTAGAACGAATCGAAATTCAAAGGGATGGTAGTTTGTCGTTTCAATTTTTTAATGGCTATAGTAAAGGAGTGACACTTTAATGAAAAAAGTACATGTAATACCAGCTTCAATTCAAAAGTATTCAGAGAAACCTCTGGATCGTCATTGCAAACGAAAGGTCGCAGGCTATGCAAGAGTTTCAACAGATCATGATGACCAGGTTACCAGTTATGAAGCCCAGGTCGATTATTATACTCATTACATCAAAAGCCGATCCGATTGGGAATTTATCGGGATGTATACAGATGAGGGTATCTCGGCCACTAACACAAAATATAGAGAAGGTTTCAAACGGATGATAGAGGATGCCCTTTCTGGGAAAATCGATCTAATTATTACTAAGTCCGTTAGCCGTTTTGCACGGAATACGGTGGACAGTTTAATGACGGTCCGTAAATTGAAGGACAAGGGCATCGAAATCTATTTTGAAAAGGAAAATATTTGGACATTAGACGCCAAAGGGGAACTTCTCATTACGATTATGAGCTCCTTAGCACAGGAAGAAAGTCGTAGTATTTCAGAGAATGTTACTTGGGGACATAGAAAACGATTTGCTGATGGAAAAGTTAGTCTCGCATATAGTCATTTCCTTGGATATGAGAGAGGGGTAGATGGCAATCTAGTAATTAATAAGGAACAGGCAGAGACTGTAAAAGAAATATATCGTTTATTTCTTAGCGGATTCACATATCATTCTATTGCACGCAAATTAACTGAAAAAGGTATTAAAAGCCCAGCCGGGAAAGATTCTTGGTGTGCTGGAACAGTACGAAGCATTTTAACTAATGAAAAATATAAAGGTGATGCTCTTTTACAGAAAAGACTTACTGTCAATTTCCTTACGAAAGAAATGAAGATCAATGAAGGTGAAGTCCCACAGTATTATGTGGAGCATAATCATGAAGCCATTATAAGTCCCCAAGTTTTTGATTTGGTGCAGGAAGAGATTTTGAAACGGAAGTCAGGAAAAACACGATACAGTGGGGTCTCTATCTTTTCAACAAAAATCAAATGTGGACATTGTGGGAGTTGGTATGGTGCTAAGATATGGCATTCTAATGATTCGTACCGCAGAGAAATATACCAATGTAATAGTAAATTTAAAAATCACTGTAACACACCACATCTTACGGCAGAAAGAATAAAAGAAATTTTTGTGAGTGCCGTTAACAAGCTGATAACAAATAAAAATGAAATTATTGAGAACTTAGAAATGATTCGGCAGCAGCTATGCCAAACAAAGTCCCTTGAAAAGGAACGGGAACATTTGAAACAGGATATGTTAATTCTTTCTGAAATAATAAAAAAGAATATTGCCGAGAATGCTAGAATTGCACAGAATCAAAATGAGTATGAGAAAAAATACGATGATTTAATGAATAAGTACAATAAAATGAAAAATAACTACGAAATAATATTAGATAAAATCAAAAAACAGCAAGTACGCAATACGCAGATAGGAGAATTTATTGATCGAATTAAAAAACAAGATACTATCACTGAATTTAACGAATATTTGTGGGCAAGCCTGGTAGATTTCATTACAGTATACAATGAACAAAATATACGGATAACATTTCGGGATGGGACGGAAATAAAGGTATAAAAGATATAAGACTTTGCAATAAAATGCTTACTCCATAGGTTAAATTTCAGCAAGGGAAAATTAGACTGATTAATCATAATTTTTCAGAACAATAAAGGCAGCCATTTATAAATAAATATACATAATAATGAAAAAATACTGAAACAAAAATTCATAGAAAAAACTAAAATAAAATTATGAACATAAAATAAAATAATAATTTCATGCTTTTCTATGTTAAAAAACATTACTGTTAAATTCACCATAAAGAACTGAATAAATACTATATATAGTACAGAATATACCGTAAATGTTAAATATTAGTCTATATTTAGATAACTGAATAGACATAAAACGTTGTAAAAACATGGAAAAATGTATTGTTAAGCAGAAATAAGAATGATAGAATAAGGCAAAACAAATTCATGAAATGACAAAATTAATTCAACGATTTTGCTACATAAATGAATATTTTTTCAAAAGGAGGCGATTAGATTGAATAGAATTTATAAGGTTATATTCAATCGCGCAAAAGGGCAGTACCAGGTTGTTTCAGAATTAGCCAAAAATGGTGGAAAAGCGTCGGGTAATTCTTTATTAAGAACAATTATTAAATCGGGGGGGTACTGACCAGTTCTGTATTAACAGTTGTGTTCGTATTTGGAAGTGCACTTTATGCTAACGCTGAAGCTGTTCATGACGGTGATATTTTGAAGGCCGGAACGAATATCTCTGTAACTAAAGACGACACAACAAAGACAATCACAATATCCACTGATGGGGTTGCAACCAGTGCAGAAGTGGATGCAGTAAAAACAGACGTACAAAATAACCAAACAGCTATTGCTGCCAATACGGACAAAATTGCGGATAACAGCACAGAGATCGCTAACAATAAAGTTGGAATCAATCAAAATTCCAATGACATCCAGCAAAACAAGACGGATATTGCGGCGAATAAAAATGCGATTACAGCCAATACAGGAAAAATCGACAATAATACGGCCGATATTACAGAACTAAAAAATGTGAATTCTGCTTTGGGCTTGGATAAAACAAAACCGGGAATGAAGTATTTCCGTGCCAATTCCACAGGAGAGGACGCTGCAGCTGTGGGGAAAGATGCTGTTGCCATCGGTGTCAGTGCAAAAGCGGATGGCAAAGATTCTGTGGCTCTGGGCGATGCTGCTCGTTCTGCTTCATCTGCTGAAAACAGTATTGCCATTGGCCGAAAAGCTGTCAGCGGATCTTTTAACGGTATGACGGCTGATGGCGACAGTTCTACTGTGGTTATAGGCGGAGGCAAAGCAAGCATATCCATCGGTGATGCAGCCAATGCTCGGGGAAACTCTTCGATTGCCCTGGGGGATGGAGCGACGGTCTATAATGATGGGACCAATGCTCAGCTCAACGATAACAGCATGGCAATTGGAACTAAGGCTAGTACGGTTGCTTCGAATCATGCAATTGCGATGGGCAACAATGCTGCTGTGACGCAAAACAGTCATAGTGCTGCAGCGATTGGAGACAGCGCAAAGGCTGAGGCGGAAGGCGCACTGGCTCTGGGCAAAAGTACGGCTGCTTCTGGAGCTGACAGCATTGCGGTTGGAACAGAGGCAGCAGCCAGTGGAGCAGATGCCTTGGCTATGGGTAAGAGTGCGCAAGCCAGTGGGGCAGATGCTGTTGCTATTGGGAACGGAGCTGTTGCTGGGAGCAGTGCTTCTGTGGTTTTGGGCAAAGATGCCAGTGCAAATGCTGTCCGGTCTGTCGTACTTGGCCCTAATGCAGGGGTCGGTATGGTAGGGGATGTATTAGGGGCGAAAGGATCCCATGTAGTCATCGGAGACGGTGTCGGCAACAATATTGACGGACAGCAGAACATTGCAATTGGCTATAAAACGGGAAATGATGTCAAAAGCGACCATAATGTTGCCATTGGCTCTGAAGCTGGGACCAATATCGGAGCAGGCGGAAACACATCGGAAGGGAAGAATGTTTCTATTGGATATCATGCCAATAAAAACGATTCAGCTGTATCTCGAATCCAGTCTACCGCTTTGGGCAGTGAGACAAAAGCCGCTGATGACGGTGTAGCCGTAGGGTATCAGGCTCAAGCGAATGGGAATGGAGCTACGGCAGTTGGGTTCAACGCCCAGGCAGCAGATGCAGCCAGTGTGGCTTTAGGGCAGGGAGCACAGGCTTCTGGTGGGAATGTTGCCATTGGTAATGATTCCGTAGCGAATGCCGCTATGATCAGTGGGAACGGATATCTGACGGGGCAGGCAGCCCCTAAGGCAGCTGTTTCAGTCGGCAATGCATCGGCTTTGCGCCGCATCACCAACGTTGCTGATGGGGCACTGGATCAGGATGCCGTGACCGTGGCACAGCTCAAAAAATCAATCGATGCTACGGTAGCTCAGGTGAATGCCAATGTTTCTTCGGCAACGGCAAGTGGGGTATATTATGATACGGTCACTTCTGGAGAGGGAGACAGCATTACCCTTCGTAATAATGACAATAAGGGAACGAAAATCCACAATGTTGCTGCAGGGACACTGGGGACTGATGCCGCGAATGTCGCTCAGGTCAATAAGATCGTTGATACGGCAAAAACACATTACTACTCTGTAAAATCTGCCAATCTGAATAATTATGATAACGATTTGGCTACGGGTGAAGACTCTATGGCAGCTGGCGTAAGCGCCAAAGCTTTAGGGGACAGGAGTGTTGCGCTGGGAAATAATACAGAAGCGCAGAGCCTTGGCAGTATCACCGTGGGAGCCGGTTATGAAGATCCGGCTAACCCGGGCAGCCTGAAACAGACGTTAGCCATCAGCGGTTATCAATATAACACGGCAATCGGGGCTGGCGCTCAGGCAGCCGGAAATCATTCTCTGGCTATAGGGACTTTGGCAACATCCTCTATAAAAAATGGTGGAAGCAGCGTAGATAAAGCTGTTGCCATTGGCTATTCTGCTGGCGTTTCTGATGACAAAGCCATCGCCATCGGCAGTGATGCCAAAAGCAACAGCAAAAGTGCTTCCGCTATTGGTGATACGGCTCAGGCACTGGCAGAAAATGCTCTCGCAGTGGGGACGAATGCACAGGCAGAAGGTGTTTCTTCCGGGGCAATCGGTACCCAAAACCGGGTCACTGGGGCAAATACATATGTTTTGGGCAGCCAGAACAGTACGGCTGCAACAGGTACAGCTGCTGATGTAAGTGCTTCGAATTCGGGGATCTTTGGGAATGAAAACCGAATGGAAGGGGACAGCAATCGTATTGTAGGGAATCAAAACGTGCTGAAAATGGAATCCCTTTCCAATAATTCTGCCAACCTGAAAGCCTTTGGTAATATTTTTGTAACGGGCAATCAGAATATGGTTACCGGGGATCCGGATACAAGTACAGCAGGCGATGCGGGTATTGTATCTGATATCGCTATTACCGGTTCGAAAAACACCATCCGAGCCAAAAATCAGAAAAACAAGGATTTGACGGATATCCAAATCATTGGCAATCAGAATACCCTTGATGCCACGGCGCAGAATACGGATTTGTCCAATACCCAGATATTGGGCAGCCATGTAACAGCCACTTTGGGGAATTCCGTCTATCTGGGCAGTAACTCTGCTTATGTTGCATCAGGAGCCACTACGAAAGGGATGGATGCTTACAGCAGCAACGGAACCTATCAATACGCTGGGGGGACCCCTGCTGGTATTGTAACGGTGGGCTCCGTGGGGAAAGAACGGCGCATCCAGAACGTTGCGGCCGGTCTGGTCAGCGCAAAGAGTACGGATGCTGTGAATGGAAGCCAGCTTTACACCATGACGCGGCCTCTGCGGTTTGCTGGAGATAATTCGACCATTGGCAATACTTCAGAAGCAGATGTCAATGTGCTCCATCGCGGTTCCGACCAGGCTATGTCCCTTTTGGGCGGTGCTAACAGCAACAATTTAAGCGATAATAATATCGGGGTGGTTGCCAATTCAGCCAATAATACGATGACCGTAAAATTGGCAAAAGATGTGACTGGGCTGAACAGTATTACGTCAAAAACCATAAACGCTGAGACGGTAAAGGCCGGCGATACCACCGTCAATAATCAGGGAGTGACCATAGCTGGAGGACCTTCTGTGACCAAAGAAGAAATCAATGCGAACGGTACGAAAATTACCAACGTAGCTGCTGGTACAGCGGATACAGATGCTGTCAACGTCAGTCAGTTGACGAAACAGTCTGCTGATTTAACGGAAAAAGGGTTCGGATTAAAGGATCAGGATGGAAATATCGTCCACAAATCCCTGGGAGAGGATATTGAAGTTACCGGGGACGGCAAAAATATTTCTACGAAAGTGGAAAACGGAACGATGAAAGTGGTCCTGAACGATGATCTGAACGTGAACAGTGTGACGACCACCGACGATAAAGGAAATAAGACCGTGACCAAGGGAAGCGGCATGACCATCACGGATAAAGATGGGAATGAGACAACGATTGGTGCTGGGGGTATTACGATCACGCCGAAAAATCCGGCACCAGGGACTTCTTCAGTTTCTTTGACAGAAAAAGGGCTGGATAATGGCGGCAATCAGATCCACAATGTGGCTGCCGGCACTGCTGGAACGGATGCGGTGAATGTCAGCCAGCTGAAAGATGAAATTGCCAAGAATGCCACCAAACTGGTAGACGGGAAAAATACGACAGTTACCGGCACCGGCACAACGGAAGATCCCTACAAGGTCAATGTCAATGACAATCTGAATCTGGGTGAAAAAGGCGAAAATGGGATAGACGGTTCCATCGGTGTGGCGGGCAAAGATGGCTCAGCTGTTACCATCAATGGGAAAGATGGCTCTATCGGAAT